>OAWQ01000044.1_pt1 | contig 92416 bp, 101 predicted proteins | sample 1476961 | NCBI WGS metagenome assembly OAWQ01 (sample SAMEA2580247, study PRJEB22360) | human gut metagenome | biome: human gut; feature: human-associated habitat; material: faeces | place: Denmark | collected 2008/2010
TATTTTTAAGAGAATAATTTAATTAATATTAAGTGAGTTTTTAGCTTTATATGGTTTTTAAATAATTTTATTGTATAATAATAAATAGTTTAAGTTTAAGAGGTGAAAATTATGGCAAAAGATAAGAAGCTTAAGACAAATGCTATGAGAATATTAGATTCTAAAAAGGTTTCATATGAAATGTTAAGTTATGAAAGCGAAGATGGAAAGATAGATGGAATTTCTGTAGCTCATAAAATTGGAGTAGATGAGAAAAATGTATTTAAAACATTGGTAGCTCAAGGAACAAGTAAAGAGTTATATGTTTTTGTTATACCAGTTGCAGAAGAATTAGATTTAAAAAATGCTGCTAAGATAGCTGGAGAAAAGAAGGTTGAAATGATAGCAGTTAAGGATATAATGAAATATACTGGATATATTCGTGGTGGATGTTCTACAATGTTTATTTAGACAAAAATAGATGTTACATGAAAGTAACATCTAAAGAATCAGTTTCAGGATCATATATAATTTCTTTAAATAAACTCATAGCTATTTTTCTTTTGTCATCTACACTAAGGTCATCATTAAATGTAAGTATATTATTATAAACTAATGAGCTATCTTTTTTAGTATTTGAATTAAGCTCTTGTAATTCAAGTTGTAGTAAATTATCTTTCAATATAGATTTTTCTTTTACTAATTCTTCTAATTTAGATATAAAAATAAGTGAAGCTTCATTACTTAGTAGAGCTATTTTATCAGTAAGGTTATTTATAGTTTTATCAATACTTTTTATTTGCTTTTTTATAGTATCTATTTTAGAAGAATTATCTATTTTATTAGAAAAATATGAAGAATTAAATGTTTTTTTATCTTTAAGCAAATGTATAAGCTCAGAGACCTTAGATTCTAATATATCTTGTTTAACCCTTTTAGTATTCGTGCAAGTTTTTAATTTACCACGAACAGCATCCCTACAAGAATAATAGCTATAAGTAGAAATATATATTTTTTCTTCACCATGTTTATTATAATGTTTGGTTTTAGTTGTTTTGGTTTGTCCACAAAATGTTTGCCCACAATACTTACATCTAACTGTTTTAGTAAGCCAAAATTTTTCGCTAAATCTATTACCTTCTCTTGATATATTTTTATCCATATCTTTATTTATAGAAATCCAAACAGAAGGCTCTATTAACCCAACTATATCACTAACAATAGCATATTTAGTTTCTTTATCTGTATATGTCAGATATGAATGTATATTATCTTCATCACCTTGAACTATATATCCTTTAGTTTTTAAGTATAAAGATACAGAAGGAGAGCTTTTAACATATATAGGTTTTCTTAATGTGGTAGCTAAAGTTCCACCAAGAAAATTATGATTATATTTTTCTTTTATATATTTAATAATATTAGAGTTTTTTTCTTTTTCATATTTCATATTAAAAACATCTAAAATCATATCTTGTTTATTCCATTCAAGTCCACCATTTAAACCATTTTTAAATCCAGTAGGAGGGGAGCCACCAGTCCATTTACCTTTTTTAGCTATAGATAATAAATTATCTTTTACTCTTTGTTGAATATTGGTTCTCTCCATTTCAGCAAAACTAGCTAATAGTGTCAACATAACTTTTCCCATTTGAGTATTTGGGTCAAAACCTTCACTTATAGAAATAAGCTCAACATTATTTTCTTTAAATAGTTCTAATATTTTTAAGAAGTCTAGGGTATTTCTAGCAATTCTATCTACTTTGTAACAAACAACTATATCAATTTCATTTAGTTGAGCCATTCTAAGCATTTTTTGAAAGGCAGGTCTATTAGTATTTCCACCTGAAAAACCTTCATCTTCAAAAACTCTAAATTTAGCATTAGGAAATTTATTATTTATATAATCTTTACACATATTAATCTGAGTTTCTATGGATACTGATCCTTCAACTAAAACAGATTTCCTTGAATAAATAGCAACTTTTTTCATAATAGACCTCCATTAAACAGAACAAGAATTATAAATTATTTCATCTTCCATAATCATTGATTTAGATATTCTAAACTTATCTTCCTTTAGGTAGATTGATAATAACTTATATTTTATAATTTCTTCAGTAACATTAAAATGGAGAGCTAATCCACTTAAAGTATCTGATATATGTAATAAAGCTCCAATTATTTCTTCGTCAGAAATTAAATAGTTAGCAGCCCACATTCTAGCTTTCTTTTCTTGCTTACTTTTATTAATTTTGTCAGTATAAGTTATACATTCAGAAGTTAAATTTCCTGAAGAAGTAAAGTGATGACCAAGTTCTTCAGCTAATACAGATATATATTTTCTAGTATCAGCAAGTAGTTTTTTATGTATTCCAATTATAGGATTAATTCCTGATACTTTAAAATATATACCTTCGATATTAGATGACTTAAAATAAACTTCTTCTAATTCTATGTTTTCATCTTCAATTAAACAATAAATATCACTTAAACTTTTCATTAGTTCCACCATCCATTTTATCTATTTATAGGATAATTATAGCATTTATTTATGAAAATGTCGAACGTACGTTTGCATAGTGGTGTTTTATTAATTTAGAGAACTATTATTAAAAATATATTTAAGATATAAAAAAACGATAAGAATTTATCTTATCGTTTTAAAGCCTCCAAAATGATAGTTTTATTTTGAAAATTTTCTTATTGCTTCTACAATACTGTCGGTAGACCAATTAACCATTATATCAGCATTATCTGAAACATATTTAGGTGTAGGTCCTTGAGCTTGTCCGTATGGATTTACTCCTATAATTGGTTTACCCATTCGTACAGATTCATCAATTTCATATTTCATCCAATCTCTATGTGCTGCATACATTCCAGCAATTACAATTGTAACTTGAGTTGGTTCAATTTTATCTGTAATTTTATCAGCAATCTTTTTATTTGTTAATGGAGTCCCTTCAGGGAATAATGGTTTTTCCTTTGGGGCAGAATAATCATAAAAACTAAAATTGTTAGCAGATTTAAGTAAATTAATTAGTCTAGTGTAATCATCTCCATATTTCCAAGCATGACTAACAAAAATTTTATAATTTTTTAACTGTGGCATTAAAATCAATCCTTTCATTTTGGAGTTTTTATATTATATAATATATTAATAAAACTAAAACTTTTGGAGGCAATTTCATGAAAAAAAAGAAATATATAAAAAAACCAATTGTTATTGAAGCTTACAAAACAGATAAAGATATTATAATCCATACTTTAGAAGGTGATATGTTAGCTACAAAAGGAGATTATATAATAACTGGTATAAATGGTGAAAAATATCCTTGTAAGCCAGATATATTTGAAAAAACCTATCAGTTATTAGATGAAGAATAAGTTTTCCAATCACTTAGATCACTTAGAATTATCTTTTCACAATTATTTACAAGTAAAGTTTTGTTTGTAATATTATCATCTAAATTATACGGCTCACAATTATTTATGAATAAATACTTATGATGCTTTAGATTTTCACAAACAGATCTACACTGTAACCATTCATTATTATAAGATTTTAGAGAAACTATACTTGAAATGATGGTTGTACAAGTGCCTAGTATAGCAATTGCTATATCATAATAAGATGGAGGACTTGGATTTATAAGAGTTACTATAGGTATTGCTGATGATAATATAATTGATATTATTTCAAAAGAAAAGTATTTTTTTTTCATAGAAATACTTTTCTTATCAAAATATTCAATTTGTTCATTTAATCTAGAGTTAAGATAATCAGATTCAGATATTTTTTCTTGTATTGGTTTATTTTTGTTTTTCCTAAAAAATAACATTAAAAATCTCCTTAATTTATATTAATTATATTGATGCAAATGAATATATAAAGTAAAAAAGTTATTTTTTATATTTATGTTTAACATATTCAATAAAATCTTCAATTTCTTTTTTTGCTTCTTCTGGAAGCTCACAATCTATACCATTATCATTATGTAAAGCTAAAGTTAAACTATTATCATTAATAATATCTTCAGCTGATTCTTTAATACTTGATTTGCCTAAAAGGTAGTCTATAGAAACATTATAATAATCAGATAGTTTATTTAAAGTTTCAACATCGGGAATTCTTTTTCCTTGCTCATAGAAACCATAGGCACTTGTAGATATTTTTAAGTATTCAGCTACATCTTTTTGTAATACACCTTTTTCATTTCTTAAACTTTTTAATCTATTATTTAACATAAAAACCACCTTTCATTATCAATATAATTATACAACTTAAAGTTGTATACTTCACCTAAAACAACAAAATGTTCAAAAAAACTTGACAAACAACTATTTGTTGGATTAATATAAAAATATAAACAACGATAAGTTGTTTGGGGGTGAACTTATGAAGAATAAAATATTATCTTTAAGACTTAAAAAAGGTCTTACTCAGAAAGAAATAGCTTGTATGTTGAGCATTACAACAAGTTACTTAGGAATGATAGAAAAAGGAGTAAGAAAACCTTCTTTAGACTTAGCATATAAAATTTCCAATTTATTTGAAACAACAATAGAGGATATTTTTTTTGCAAATTAAAACAACAAAATGTTGTATAAATATATTATCTCAAGAAAGGAGAATAAAATACATGGCAAAGCAACCAACCAAAGCAGCTAATAATGTGTATTGTATTGCAAGAAAAAAGGCTGCTGAATCTAATTCAAAATTTTCAAGTAGGGAGGGTGCTTCAGAGTTTTTAGGAATTTCAAAGGATTCATTGACTGATTATGAGTTAGACCTTTGTAAAGTAGTTCCAGTAGATAAAGTTGTTATTATGGCAGAAGCATATAACGCTCCTGAACTTTTAAATCATTATTGTTGTAATGAGTGTCCTATTGGTAAGAGAATTACTCCAATAATTGAATCAGAGAATATTGATAATTTGTATAAGTTTGCAATTTCAGTAGCTAATACATTAGATGATAGTGTTAATATTCAGAAGACTCTATTAAAAATAGTTGAAGATGGAGTAATTGATGTATCAGAAAAAGAAGAGTTAGAAGTTATAGTGAAATTCTTTTCAAAATTAGAAAAGAGAGCAGCAGAAATGAGACTTATAGCAGAAAAATATTTAGTGGAGGATTAGGCAATATGGCAAAAAGAAAAAAAGATGATCCTAAAGATTGGGATAGAAGTTTATTTCCAAAGAAAATTATAAAAGATGGAAATATATTTATAACAGATGGATATATAGGAACAACTAAAGTAAGAATATTAAAACAACCATCTATGGAGGCTATAGAAAGATTTAATAGTTTCTTAGCTAAAAAGGCTATAGAGCTTGAAAGTGAAAAGGCTAAAGAAATAATACAATGCAAGTAATTTGTACAAGCTATAGGAGGAAATTATGGTATTAAAAGCAATTCAAAGATTAAAAAGCAAATATTCAAGTTGTGATTTTAAAACTATTTTATGTATTGCAGAAGAGGATATCAGATTTAATAGGCTTGGTTTTGGAAAGAAAACATCACAACTTAAATTCTTAGAGATTTTAAGTGAAGCAGAAATGATCGTAAGAAGGGTTTAAATATGGATACAGTTGAGATGAATAAAATTATTGAAAAAATAATAGAGCTATCTTTAAAAGGGATGTCATATAAAGAAGCTCTAAAGAAGTGTACTGATACCGACCAAAGCAATCAATGCACTCAAAAATATTCACAAGTTAATTTTAACATTGAAGATTAATTTCGGCAAGAAAAGAGGTGTATAAAATGAAATACACAATTCATGGATTTAGTCAGAAAAAATTAATAGAAGCAGGATTAGATAATGATGATGCTCTTATATTATCAGTAATTAAAGATATGTATTCAAGTAAAAATATGCAGTTTCAAATTATTGATGGAGAACGTTTTATATGGATAGATCAAGGATATTTATTAGAGCAAATACCTATTATAGGTACTCAAAGAAAGTTAAAAATGAGATTGAAAATTTACTGTGAAAAGGAATTGCTAGATAGAAAGTTACTTTATCTAAAAGATGGAGTAAAAGGAAAGTTTTCGTATATAAATGTTACTTCAAATTTAGACAAATTAACCGAATATCAACCTTGGGAAAAAATTTCCCAAGGGTTAGGCAAAAATTTCCCAAGGGATGGGCAAAAATTTCCCAACAAAGATTCTTCTATAAGAGATACAAATAATATTATATATAGTCGAATTATAGAGTATCTCAATTCAAAGACTGGAAAATCATATAAATCTACAACTAGAAAGACACAATCTTTAATTAAAGCAAGGATAGATGAGGGATTTAATGAGGAAGAGTTCTTTAAGGTTATAGATAGTAAAGTTTCTGAATGGAAAGGTACAGAGTATGAGAAATATTTAAGGCCTGAAACTTTATTTGGTAATAAGTTTGAAGGATATTTAAATCAAGACTTTGGAGTAGGAACAAAAGAAATAGGCAAAAGCAATTCTAATATAAAGAAAGGTAATTTTGATTATTAAAGGTGAGAGTATGGAGAGTAATTACGCTATTGATAGTGAAAAAGCTATTTTAGGAACTATTATACAAGATAATGATTTTATGATAAAAGCTATGGGTTCTTTAGAAGACAATGATTTTTATAGCTCTAAAAATAAAATCGTATATAGAGCTATGAGGGAGCTGTTTAAGGATAACATAAGTTTTGATTTAACAATAGTCGCTGAGAAGTTATCCAAAGAAATAAATGCACAAGCTATCACCTTATCTGATTTAACTGAAATATCATATCACACATCAAGAGGTACATTTGATAGTCATTTAAACTTAGTTAAAGAAAAGAGCAAGGAAAGAAAGTTAATTGTTGCTTGTAAAAGTATAATAACTGATGGTGGAAGTATTGAATCAAAAGTAGACATATTACAAAATACTTTGCTTGAACTTAATTCATCAGATAGAGAAGATAAAGTTTATACAATGAGTGAAGTAATGGAGAAAACTTTAAATAAGATAGAAAAAGCTTTTAATAATAAAAGTGGATTAACTGGAATAAGTACAGGAATTCAAAAAATAGATAATGCAACAAATGGATTAGAGAAAAAAGACTTTATTGTATTTGGAGCAAGACCTTCAATGGGTAAAACTGCTTTATCTTTAGCCGTTATGGAAAATATAAAAGGCAAGGTTCTTTATATTCAGTTAGATATGAGTACAGAAGGAATGGGACAAAGATTATTAGCTTCAAATACATGTATCGAAAATGGAAAGATTGCTAGAGGAAAATTTAATGATGCTGAGATGAATAGCTTATTAAATGTTTTTGATAGATTAAGCAGGAAGAATAACATATTTGTTTATGAACCTGCATCAATAACAGTAAATCAAATAAGATTAATAGCTAAAGAAATTCAAATAAAGCATGGGTTAGATGTAATCATAGTAGATCATATAGGCAAAATAAGACCAACAACAAAGGGAAGTAAATATGAGCAATCAAGCTATATATCAAATTCATTAAAGGCTATGGCTAAAGAGTTAAATGTGGCAATGGTAGCATTATGTCAACTTTCAAGGGCATCAGAGCAAAGAGCAGACCATAGACCAATACTATCAGACTTAAGAGATACTGGAAGTATTGAAGAAGATGCTGATGTAATAGGACTTCTTTATAGGGATGGCTATTATAGAGCAAGAGAAGATAAAGAAGATATTGTAGATGATGTTTTAGAAATAAACTTTGCCAAGTGTAGAAATGGTAGAACTGGAGTAGTTGAGCTGAATTATAATTTACCAACTCAAAGATTATCAGAATTTTAGGAGTGATTAATATGAAACTAAGTAAAGAAGAATTTGTTGCTAGATATGTTAATGACTTAAAAAAGAAGCGTAAGGCAAAAGAACTAGAATATGATAAATACAAATTTAATGCTATTGCCATAGCAAGGGGAAGAAATAATAGAAAGTATTATGAATGGAGAGGATGATTTAAGTGAATAAAGTTGTTTTAGTTGGGAGATTAACTAAAGATCCTGAATTAAGATTTACTGCTAATAAAGGAACAGCAGTAACAAGGTTCACATTAGCAGTAAATAGAGATTACAAAAAAGAAGATGGAACACAAGAAGCTGATTTTATAAATTGTATAGCTTATTCTAAGAGAGCAGAAGTTATAGCTCAGTATTTAACTAAAGGTAAAAGATTTAGTATATCAGGAAGTATTAGAACTGGAAGTTATGATGCACAAGATGGGACAAGAAGATATACAACTTATGTAGTAGTTGATGGATTTGATTTTATTGATTCAAGTGATAGTAAAGTAAATAATGATAATTTCAATGATGATATGATACCAGTTGATGATGGAGATATTCCATTCTAGGTAAAGTGGTTAAGAGTAATCAAATATTATTACTATTGTAATGTTATTTGATTACTCGATAAATATGGATAAAAAATATTTTGAGCATATAGCAAATATTAAAGAATTAGGAAAATATCATTATAAGATTTTACTTTTACTTATGGTAGGAGATTATTCTCAATCAGATATTAGTAAGTTGCTTGATATTAAAAAGCAAAATGTAAATAGAGTATTTAAGGATTTAGAAAAGTTAGGATTAATAGAAGCAAAAGAAAAGATTGGTTCTAATAAATATTATAGATTAGTTGACATAAAAGCATTAAATGTAAATGTTGTGGGGCAAATCAAATTTATTTAGGAGTGGTTATTATGCAATATATAGCTAGTTTTAGTGGAGGAAAAGATAGTACTGCTATGATATTAAAGATAATTGAATTGGGACTACCTTTAGATAGAATAGTTTTCTGTGATACTGGATTAGAATTTGGAGAACAAATTAATATTGTTAAAATAGCAGAAAGAAAATTTAAAGAGCTTAAGCCTAGCATAAAATTTGATTGGATTAAATCAGAAAAGAGTTTTGAAGATTATTTTTATACAGTTAATACTACTGGAAAAAGAAAAGGACAGAGATGGGGATGGCCTTTTATGTTAGGAGCTTGGTGTAATAGCAGATTAAAAATGAAGCCATTAAATAAATATTTTAGAGAAATTGGTGAGCATAAAAGATATGTTGGAATAGCTTATGATGAGCCAAAGAGATATAAAAGACTTCCTAAAAACTGCATAGCTCCACTATATGAGTTGAAAATGACAGAGGATGATTGCTTAAATTATATAAAACTAAAAGGATTTAAAAATCCTATGTATTGGAAGTTTGAAAGGTTAGGGTGTTATTTATGCCCTAAGCAAAGTTTAAATAGCTTAAGAAGTTTGAGAAATCATTATCCTATGTTATGGAAGAAAATGCTTTGTATGGATAAGGATAGTCCTATAGCATTTAAAGCAGATGGAACAAGATTAGCTGATATAGAAGAGAGATTTAGGCGTGAAGATATGAAAATAAGAAAAAAATATTCATTAGTTGAGCCAAGATTATTCTGTGAAGCCAAACAACTTGTTATGAAGTTATAAATTTATTAAATAAGATTTTTACTGGCTAGGATATAAGTTATTATGAAAGGATGTGAAAATTCCTTTACAAAAGCTATATATTGTACAACCTAGTTAGTATAAATAAAAAAAGTTAAAGTGAGGTATTCAAATGATAGGTAATATGATTAAGTTTAAGGATGATGTAGAAGGATTATTAAAGAGTTATAAAGAAACAGTAAGAGAAATAAGAGCTTTGGAATTAGAAATTGCAACTGTAGAAAATGAGTATCAAGGATGCGGAGCATTACAATATTCAGAAAGAACTGGAACAACTTATAAAATAACATCACCAGTAGAAAATGAAGTTTTATCAAAAGAAAATAGAATACAGTTTCTTAAATACTTAAAAAGAAATAAGGAGTTGAGGATAAAGAAAATAGAAAACTTAATATCATGTTTAGATGAAGTTGAGTATGAGATAATCACATCATATTACTTTAGGGGAATGAATATGGAGAGTATTGCTGAAAGGTTAGGAATGAATCCTAAATATCTTATATGCAAAAAATCAAAAATAATTAAGAAAATAGAGTTAGATATGATGAATTTAAAAAGTCTAACTAATTTCTGACTAAACTCTAACTATTATGTGGTTGAATAGCTAACTTTATATGCGTTAATATAATAGTATCAAATGAATAACCACTTAAACTTTAGAAGAGCTAACTTTATAGTTGGCTCTTTTTACTTTGTAAAAAAAAGAGGTGAGATAAATGGAAAAGAGAAAGTTACCTATGTATATGTTGTGGGAAGGGAACAGACTTAAATGTGCATGTTCATTTTTCTCACCATTATGTAGTAAATATCAAAAAGGAAAGTGTCAAGAAGAAGTAGTTATTTATGATCCTTGTCAAGGGATTGATGAATGTATGAAACATAGTAGCTATAAAAGAGTAAATGGAGCATTAAGACAAAAGTGAATTATGTAGAACCAATAAGAGATTCAAACAAGGTACATGAGATTGCTAATTACTTAAGAAAGTATAGTGAAAGAAATTATATTATGTTCATACTAGGTATTAATTCAGGATTAAGGATAAGTGATATTTTAAGTCTTAGAATTAGAGATGTTAAAGGAAAAGATTACATTTCTATTAGAGAAAAGAAAACTGGAAAGCAAAAGATATTTCCAATGACACCAATATTAAAAAGAGAAATAAAAAAATATTGTGATGAAAAAGATTTAGATCAATTTCTTATAAAGTCAAAAAAAGGTTATAACAGACCTATTGGAAGAAAACAAGCTTACACTATCTTAAGAGATGCAGGAGAAACTTTAGGACTTTATAACTTAGGAACTCACACTTTAAGAAAGACTTTTGGATATCATTTTTATATGCAATATAAGGACGTTGTTACACTCCAAAAGATATTTAATCATTCTGACCCTTCAATAACTTTACATTATATAGGGGTTGAACAGAGCCATATAAACAGAATGATTAAAGGTTTTAAAATCTATTAAATAGGACATAAAAGAATAAGGTGGCATTAAATTTTAAAACTACCTCTAAACTAAGATTTCATAAAGCTTTAAAGATAATTCATTTAAACCACACAATATGTATTATGGGGTATTATTTGCAAGTTATTGAGAGTAATGTTGCAATAATATATAATTAAATATTGAGGTGGTAAAATGAATAAAAAAAAGGAAAATATGAAAACTTTAGCTTGTATAATAGGCGCTTCTTTAGGACTGTTTATAGCTATTATATCTTTTAGCTCTTTGTTCTTTTATGTTGATGGACAGTTTCAGTTAAAAGATTATATAATTTCATCTATTTCTTTAGCTGGAGCATTAATAGGTGGAATATTTACTATGCTTGGAGTTGTATTAACTTTAAATAGAAATATTTCAGATAAAGAGAATGAGGAAGAAAAATATTTAAAGACTCAAGCTTTTATAGTTAAATCTGAAATAGAAGCATATTTAGATTCAATTGAAATATGTGCTAAAAACGCAGTTCGGAATAAAACTTTTGAACTTTCTTTAGAGGCTAATGACTTTGATTATTTTTGTGATATATTTATGACATTTAATAATATTTATTTTATGGCAGATAGTGTAAGAGAAAAATTTTATGAATTTATTAGTAAATTAGAACATGATAATAAAAAAGATATGATAAATATATTCATTAAATTATACACAAATCATGAAAAAATGAAAGGGCTTTGTTTAGATAAAAGTAGTAATCCTGAGGAGATTTTAAATAAATTAATAGTTAATAATTTTAAAAGTGAACTTATAGTATTAAAAAGAAGAATATTTGATAGTGTTGAGTCTATTAAAAAAGAGTTTCAAGAAGGGAAATTAATAGGAAAGGATTTAGAAAATGCAATTAATGGCGTTATAGATGAATATGGAAAAAACGTTGGAGAAGAATTTTTGGTAGATGAATACAATAAATTATTGAAGTTTTTGGAAAAGGCAAGTGAATAATAAATGTCTAAAAAAGTTTGCAATTATAGTGGGTGTAATAACCTTATAAAATTAAATGAAACTTATTGTAGTAAGCATTCATTTAATAATAAGGATAGACATAAGAGCTATAAGGTTAGAAGGAAAGATAAAAGTGAACAAGCTTTTTATAATTCTAAAGAATGGCATATAGTTAGAACTAATATTATTGCTAGAGATTTAGGTTTATGTAAAGTTTGTTTAAGTAAGAATAGAATAAGAATTGCTGATGTTGTACATCACATAATAGAGTTAAAGGAAAGCAGGGAGCTTGAATTAAGGACAAGTAACCTGCTTTCTTTATGTAATTCATGTCATCAAGACATACATACTAAGTATAGAAAAGGTATGGTTACTAAAAGAAATACTCAGGAAGAGTTATTTAAACTAATTCCTAAAAGGTAGGGGGTGTATAAAAAGTTTTTAAGAAAGTTCAAAAGGTCGCAGTACCTATGTCAGAAAAAATTTTTTCGGTTTTTGAAGTGAAAGGGGGTATTTTAAGTTTTGGGAAGAAAGATGATTTCAGTTTCTCAAATTCTTGCAAATGGAAATAGGAGTCATTTGACTAATGAAGAAATTGAAAAAAGACAAGAGCAAGAAGAAAAATTAAAAAGATTACCAAAGGATAAGATAAGACCACCAACATGGTTATCTAAAGAGGGGAAAAGTATTTTTAAGAAAATTGTTAAAGAGCTAGATGCAGTAGATATACTTGCTAATATTGATAATTATAATTTAGCTATTCTAGCAAACTCTTTAGAAAAGTATATAGAGTGTACTAGAAGATTAAATTGTGATGAGCTTACAGTAACACATATTAATAAAAGAGGATTTGAAACTACTCAAAAGAATCCTTTGATTTCTATTCAAATTCAATATGCTGATGTTATTAAAAAGTTAAGTGCAGAGTTTGGGTTAAGTCCAGCAGCAAGACTAAAAATTATTCAAGAAGCAGAAGAACTAGATGAAGAAGAAAAAGAATTTAATGAGGATTTTGGAAATGTATAATACAGTTCTTGAAGAGCTTATTGATTATTCTAATAAAATACTAAATGGTGAAATTATTGCTTGTAAAAGACATAAACAAGCTTGTCAGAGATTTCTAAATGATTTAGAAAATATGGAGCATGAAGATTATGACTATTACTGGGATGAAAAAGAAGCTCAGAGAATAGTTAAGTGGTATAGCTACTGTAAGCATTCAAAAGGAGTATTAGAAGGACAACCAATAGTATTAAATTCATGGGCTAAGTTTGTAGTTTGTAATATAGAAGCTTGGAAGCATAAAGACACAGGTTATAGAAGGTTTAGGTTTGCGTTTATTCAAGTAGGGAGAAAGAATGCAAAATCTCAATTAGAAGCAGGTATGTCAGGCTATGAAGTAGGAGCAAAAGGATATAATGCAGCAGAGGTTTACACCTTAGGAGTTGAAAGAGATCAAGCTAAAATTGTTTTTGATGAATGGGAGCTAATGACTTCTAAACCATTAAAGAAAAAGTTTAAGTTTACTCAAAAGGAGATAAGACATAAGAAAAGTAATAGTTTTATAAAACATCTAAGTAAGAAAGCTGGTAAAACTGGTGATGGTAAGAATCCACAAATGGCTATTATAGATGAATACCATGCACATCCAAATTCAGATATGTATGATGTTATGAAATCAGGTATGATGGCAAGAACAGAACCTTTATTAGTAATAATAACTACTGCAGGAATGGATTATGAAGAAACTGCTTGTTATTATGAATATTTAGATTGTTGCTCAATATTAGATGGTACTTTTGAAAATGATAAATACTTTGTAATGATTTGTGAACTAGAAAAAGAAGATGATCCTTTTGATGAAGAAGTTTGGTTAAAGGCTAATCCAATCTTATGCACTTATCCTGAAGGAATAGAAAGCATGAGGGAAAATGCTAAATTAGCTAAGAATACAAGTAATGAAAAGAAAAGAATAGAGTTCTTTACTAAAAATTGTAATATATACGTTGCAGCAGGTGAAAAAAGATATGTTGATGTTGAATACTGGAAAGCTTGTAAAGAGGACATAACCTTAGAGAATTTCAGAGGACATGATTGTTATATTGGAATAGATTTATCAAAGTCAGGAGATTTAACTTCAATTGCTTTTGAGTTTCCTTATTTAGATGGGGATGTTAGAAAATATGCTTTCTTTGGACAATCATTTATACCATCAGAGGTTGTTAATGAAAAAATGATAACTGATAATGTACCATATGAATTATGGAGTAAGAAAGGTTGGTTAATAAAGACAGAAGCTAATGATGGTTTGATAGTAGATTTTTGGTCAGTTTTAAATACTATACAAAGTATTGTTAAAGAATATGATTTAAATGTTATTGAAATAAGCTATGACCCTCATGGAGCTGCAATGTTAGTTAGTGAATTAGAAAGAATAGGCTATATATGTGTACAATGTGGACAAAGTTGTGCAAAATTAAATGAAGCTACTGTAAGCTTTAGAGATTTAATGAAAGTTAAGCAAATAGTTCATGATGATAATAAACTTATGACTTGGTGTGTTCAAAATGCAGAGACTGATACTAACTCTTTTGGAGAAATAAAAATAAGTAAGAAGAGTAGATTCAAAAGAATTGACCCATTAGCTTCTAGTATATTTGCTCATAATAGAGCTATGACATATTGGAATAGAGAAAACTTAGATGTGAGTGAATTTGCAGAAGAAGATTTCTTAAAGAAATTATGGGGGAGAGGATAGATGAAATTTTTAAAAAATTTGTTTAGTAAAAGAAGTAATTATGATGAAGATATTGGAGTGAGTTTATCAGATTCTAACTTTTGGGAGAAGTTTGGTATAAAATTAGGATTTTCAATATCAGGTAAAAAAGCTTTAAAAGAAAATACAGTTTATATATGTACGAAAATTAGAGCAGAAAGTATAGGTAAATTATCTTTAAAAGTTTATAAGGAAAGAGAAGAATATAAAGAGCATGAACTTTATTATCTTTTGAAGTATAAACCTAATCCATTAATGAACTCAATTAATTTTTGGAAGTGTATAGAAGCCCAAAGGACTTTAAAGGGAAATGCATATGCGTATATAGAAAGAAATAAAAAGGGACAAGTTACAGGAATATATCCTGTTGATTCAGATAATGTTACAAAAGTAATTGATGATAATAATTTCTTAAGTAGCTTAAGTAAAGTCTGGTATGTAGTAACTGATAATAGAGGGATAAAGCATAAACTATATTCAGATGAAATATTACACTTCATTGGAGATATTACTTTAGATGGATTGATTGGAATAGCTCCATTAGAATATTTAAAATGTACTGTTGAAAATGGAAGATCAACTCAGGAGTTTGTAAATAAATTCTTTAAAAATGGACTTAGTACAAAAGGTGTAATTCAATATGTTGGAGATTTAGATGAAAAAGCTAAAAGAACTTTTAGAAAAGAGTTTGAATCAATGAGTAATGGATTAGAGAATGCTCATTCAGTTTCATTACTTCCTTTAGGTTATCAGTTTCAACCTTTATCATTAAGTATGGCTGATGCTCAATTCTTAGAAAATTCAAAGCTAACTAAGAGAGAAATTGCAGCAGCATTTGGCATGAAGTCATATCATCTAAACGATTTAGAGAGAGCAACATTTAATAATCTTACAGAGCAACAGAAAGATTTTTATATAACAACACTTCAACCATCTCTTACTAATTATGAGCAAGAGATGCAGGATAAGTTATTTAGCCAATATGAAACTTTAAAAGATGTAAGAGTAGAATTTAATGTTGATACTATTTTAAGGAGTGATATAAAAACTAGATATGAATCTTATAGAATAGGTATTCAAAGTGGTTTCTTATCTCCTAATGAGGTAAGGAAAAAAGAAAATTTACCTGCTAAAGAAGGAGGGGATGAACTACTTGCAAATGGTAATATGATTCCAATAATTATGGCAGGAAAGCAATATTTGAAAGGTGGTGATAATAGTGGAGCATAAGGAAGTTAAGAGAGAAGTAAGACACTTTATTTCTAATTTTGAAGCAAGGTCAAATGAAGAAAGTGGAGTTAAAACAATATCAGGTTATGCATCAAAGTATAATGTGGAATCACAAGTATTAAGAGATTGGTGGGGAGATAAGTTTGTAGAAGTTGTTGCTGAGGGAGCTTTTGATAATAGCTTAAGAAACAATACTATAAAAGCTTTATATAATCATAATACTGATAATATATTAGGTTCAACAAAGAGTGGTACCTTAAGACTAGAAAGTGATTCAGTAGGATTAAGGTTTGATATTGATTTACCTAATACAACAGTTGCTAATGATTTATATGAAAGTGTAAAGCGTGGGGATGTTGATGGTACTTCCTTTGGATTCAAGGTACTTGATGATAAGTGGAGTAAGGTTGAAAAAGATGGTGAAGAAATAATGAAGAGAACTTTATTAGAAGTTGAGTTATATGAAATATCACCAACGCCATTTCCTGCTTATGAAGATACTGAGGTAGATTGCAGAAGTTTAGAAAAAATAAAAACAAGTGTAAAGAAAAAAGAAGAAAAGAGAAGTAATTTATTAGAGCTTATGTATTGTTAAGGCTCTTTTTTTATTACTTAAATTTAGGAGGAATTTTAGGAATGAATTTATTTGAAAGATTAAAGGAATTAAGAGCAAAGAAAAAAGAGTTAGAAGAGAAAAGAAGTGGTGTTATAGATGAGGTTAGATCATTAGCTAAAGAAGGAAATGAAGATGAAGCTAGAAGTAAAGCTTTGGAAAGAGAAAAGATAGAAGCTAGAATGGAAATAATTGAAGAAGAAATAGAATCAGTTATGGAAGCCATTGAAGAAGAAAGAAGTAATGGAAGTCTATCTGTTGGAAGAACTTTAGGAGGAGAAACTTCAAAGGAAGAAAAGAGAAGCCTTCAAATAAGTGGTATGAGTAAAGTTGTAAGAGGTATGGCTTTAAATGAAGAAGAAAGAGATGTGATGTCATCATCTAATAACGGAGCAGTAATACCACAAGAGTTTGTTAATGAATTTGAAAAGTTAAAGGAAGGTTATCCATCTTTAAAAGGATATTGTCATGTAATACCAGTAGCTAGAAACACGGGAAAGTTACCAGTAAGAGCAGGGTCAACAGTTACTAAACTTGCAAACTTAGAAACAGATAAAGAATTAGTTAAGGCTATGTTAAATACAAAACCTATGACTTACGATATAGATGATTATGGATTACTTGCACCAATAGATAATTCATTGTTAGAAGATAGTGAAATAAACTTCTTAGAATTTGTAAATGAAGAGTTTGCAGAGTTCTCAGTTAATACAGAAAATTCAGAGATAGTAAATAAAGCTAAGGGTTTATTATCAGAAGAAGTTGTAGGAGATTATCAAGGGTTAGTTAAAGCAATTAATTCATTAGCTCCTAATGCTAGACAAAGAGCAGTTATTGTTACTAATTCAGAGGGAAGAGGATATTTAGATGGATTAATGGATAAGCAAGGTAGACCATTATTAAAAGAATTATCAGATGGAGGAGAGCTAATATTTAAAGGGAGACCAGTTATTGAATTAGAAGAAACAATATTTGATACTGGAGAAGAAACTAAGTTTATGATAGTAGACTTAAAAACATTAATTAAGTTTTTAGATAGAAAGCAATATCTTATAGATCAATCAAAAGAAGCAGGATATACTAAGAATCAAACTATTGCAAGAATAATAGAAAGATTTGATGTTGAAGCACCACTAGATAAAGCAACTGATTCTGAAAAAATAAGAAAATTTGGAGTAATTATAAAAATAGGTGATACAGTAGTTACACCTAAAAATAAAGATAAGGTTGAAGCAGGAGAAGCTACTCAATAATAGAGTAGCTTTTAATTTATGGAATTAAAAGAAATAAAAGAATATTTAAGAGTTGATTTTGAGGAAGATGATATTCTTCTTCAAACTCTTATTTATGCAGCAGAGGAATATTTATTAAATGCAGGTATAAAAAAAGATTACTCTAAATCACTATATAAACTAGCTATAAGTTTACTTGTTAAACATTGGTATGATAACAGAGATAGTGTAGCTATTGGAAGTACAACTAAGAAATTAGAATTTTCATTAAATTCTATATTAGTTCAGTTGAAATATTGTGGTGACAAAAATGGATAGATTAAATAATAGAATTTTAATAAAAAAAGAAGTTATAAAAGTAGTTAATGGTAGAAGACAAAAAGAAGAGCCGATTGAATTTTATCCATGTTGGTCTGAAGTGTTGGACTTATATGGAAAGGAACTATATGAAGCTATGTCTATGAAGTTAGAGAATACAGTTGTATTCAAAGTTAGGTACTGTAGAAAGTTAGAAGAGTTAAGAAATAAAAAGGATTTTTTTATTGAATGGCAAGGAAGAAAGTATAGTATATATCAAGCTGATTTCCTAGGATATAATAAGAAATTTATAAAGTTAAAATGTAATGAGGTTTTATAAATGAGTGGGTGGGAAATTGAGTTTGAAGGTTTAGATGAACTTATAAAAACTTGTGAAAGTTTAGCTACTGAAAATCAATTAGAAACTACTGATAAAAAGGTGCTTAAAGAATGTGGTGATTTAGCTTATGAAACTGTAAAGCCATTAATTCATAAAAGCAAAGATAATAGTAAGAGTGGAAGAAAAGGTAGTAGACCTAATGGCCATGCATCAGATAATATTCCTAAGCCGAAGATAAGTAAAAAGAAAGGAAAGCTTCAATGTATTGTAGGATGGGAGAAATCAGATAATACACCGTATTTCTATATGAAGATGGAAGAATGGGGAACATCAAAAAGACCACCACACCACTCTTTTGGAGTAGTTAATAAACTATTAAGAAAACAATATAGTAATATTGCTTTAAAGCATTATGAAAAATTAGTGAAAAAATTAGAAGATTAGAGGTGATAAGTTGGAGGTTGATATTATAGCCTTAGTAAGTGAAACATTAGAACCTTTAAATATTATGGTTATAGAAGGATGGTATGACAACGAATTAAATAAAACTCATATAACCGTACATGAATATCTTGAATCAGAAGAAAGTTTTCAAGATGATGAAGCAAGTGAATTAGAACACAATATACAAGTAGATATTTGGAGCAAAGATTCTATAGAATCTTATAATTTAAAAAAGCAAGTTAGAAAATTATTAAAAGAAAATGGATTTAAATTTACAAGTGGACAAGATTTATTTGAAAGCGATACTAAAATATATCATAAAGGATTAAGATTCACTTATTTGGAAGAAGTATAAAAAGAAAGGATTTTGAGAAATATGTCATTAGTAGTAAAAACAAGAAGAAAAGCATTAAAGGATATACATATAGCTTTAGTAACTAAAAATGATGCATCAAATTATGCTACAGAGACTCCTATAAAATTAGGGCGTTCAATAAGTGTAAAAGAAACCGTTAAGAAGAATGTTGAAAAAACTTATTCAGATGATGGAGTAGAAGAGGTAATTGAGAGTTATGTAAGCACAGAAATAGAGTTTGATGTAAATAAACTTTCACCAGAAGATAAGTCAATGGTTAGAGGAGCTTTATATGAGAATGGTTTTTTAGTTTATAACAAGGATGATAAAACTCCAGAAGTGGCTATAGGATGGAGATCTAAAAATACAAATGGTAAATATGAATTTATATGGCACTACTGTGGTAAATTTAATGAGGGATGGACAGAGAATTTTGAAACAGAGCAGGAAAAAGTAAAGACACAGACTTCTAAGATGAAAGGGACATTCTATGCTAGAGATAAAGATGGTAATTATAAAATAGAAGTAGATGAAACTTACTTACTAGACGAGCATAAAGATGCTAAAAGTGCTATTGAGAATTGGTTTTCAAAAGTTCCAGAGTTAGTTAAAGCTACTAAATCACAAGAAGAAAGTTTAAGTGAAGTAAAAGAAAAACAATAATTTTAAAAGGGTGATTATATGAAGATAACAGTTAAGAATAAAGAGTATGATTCAGGAAAGTTAGTAAGAAGTAAATATAAAGCTTATTCAGAGTTAAGAGATAAGATTTTATCTAAACAAGAAGACGGAAAGTCATACAATGAAGAAGATTTAGATAATATGGTTAGTGTTCTTGTAAAGATATTTGATAATCAATTTACCGAAGATGATATAAATGATGATATGGATGTAGCTGACATAATATTTAATTTTACATCAATAGATTTTAGTATTATGGAGAAACTTGATAAAAAGGTAAAGAAAGTAAATGAAGCTTTTACAAAGGGCAAGAAGTAGATTTATATGATATATCTATTTCTTGCCAAAGAACATTTAATTTTAATTGTAGAAAATACAAGGAGTCTTTAGGAATACTAAAGAAATTAAATAAAAGTGAAGATGAATTTATAAATATATATAAGCTATTATTAGTATTTTTTGATAATAAGCTTACAGAAGAACAATTAGAGAAAGAAGATGTTTTAGATATTATATATATCTATTTATTAATAAAAAAGTATATAGAAAATATAAATGAAAGAATTTTAAATGTTTTAAATATAGATCAAGAAGAAAAAGAAGAAAGTGCATTTGATGATTATGATGAAGAGTATGGGTATAACGCTTTAGAAGAAAATGAGGAAATAGAAAAAGATATTTATGATAGTTATCTTAATATTTTAAATATAATTTTTAAATTGGCTAAGGATGAATTAAACATGAATATAAAGGAATCCTATGAAATTGATATTTATGAGTTACTTGATTATTTAGATTTTGAATTGAAAAATAGAGAAAACATTCAGACCTCAGAAGAAATTTAGAAAGGAGGAATGATATGGCTGCAAATATTAAAATAGGAGCTAATTCTAGTGATTTTCAAAAACAAATGAAACAGATGGCTCAAGAATTAAAGAAAGTAAGTAGTAGCTATAATTTAGCTAATACACAGGCTAAACTTTTTGGAAATCAAACGGATTTACTTAAAAGTAGACAATCAGAATTAACTTCTAAAATTAAAATTCAAAATAAAATGATTGAAGCCCAAGGAAACTATCTTAAAAAGTTAAATAGTGATTTGGATAAGCAAAAATCTACACAGAAGGAACTAGCAGATAAGATTGAACTTACTAATAAGAAGTATAAAGAAAGTGTAGAAGCAACTGGCAAAAGCAGTAAGGAATCTAAAGAATTAGCTAAAGAACTTAAAGAATTAAAAGAGGATTATGCTAAAAATGATAAGGCTATAGAAAGTAATATTTCTAAATTAAATAATGCAGAAACTAAGCTTAATAATAGTAAAAAAGCATTATTAGAAAATGAGAAAGCACTTAAAGATGTAAATAAAGAATTAGAAAAAAGTAAGTTAGATAAATTTTCAGAAGGAATAGGAAAAGCTGGAGAGAAAGCTGAAAAAATATCTGATAAAATGAAACCAGCTAGTGTTGCTATAACTGGATTTGGAACTGCGGCAGCAATGGCAAGTATAGGCTTTGAAGAAAGTATGGCAAAAGTAAGTACAATAGCAGATGACACAGAAGTTCCTTTGGATGATTTAAAGGCTGGAATAATGAATTTGTCTAATCAAACTGGAATAAGTTCTGATGAAATAGCTAATAACGTATATGATGCTATATCAGCTGGACAAAAAACTGGTGATGCAGTTAACTTTGTTAGTAACTCAACTAAGTTAGCTAAGGCAGGATTTGCAGAAGCAGGACAATCTTTGGATATTCTGACTACAATATTAAACTCATATGGAATGAAAGCAAGTGAGGTAACTAAAGTAAGTGATACTCTTATTCAAACTCAAAACTTAGGTAAAGTTACAGTTGGAGAATTATCTTCTGATATGGGTAAGGTTATACCTACTGCAAAGTCTTTAGGCGTAAATTTAAGTCAAGTTGCTAGTGGTTATGCAATAATGACTGCTAAAGGTGTTAAAAGTGCAGAAACTACTACTTATATGAACTCTATGCTTAACGAATTGGGTAAAAGTGGAACCGTAGCAAGTAAGGCTTTGCAAAGTGCAACTGGAAAGACATTTCCTGAACTTATAAAAAACGGTAAGAGTGTTGGAGATGTTTTAAATAGCATGGATGAATATGCTAAGAAAAATAAAAAATCATTATCAGATATGTTTGGTAGTGCAGAGGCTGGTAAGGCAGCATTACTATTAAGTGAAAATGGTGGTAAAGATTTTAATAATATGTTAAAGCAGATGAATGATAGTTCAGGTGCTACAGAAAAAGCATTTAAAAAAATGAGTAGTACAACTCAATACTCTTTAACAGCAGCTTTAAATCAAGGGAAAAATGCTTTAATAGGATTTGGAGATGTTATAGCTCCATTTGTATCCTTAGCAGCACAAGGATTAAGTAAAGTTACTACTTTATTTAATAAAATGTCTTTAGGACAAAAGAAATTGGTAGTTGGCTTTGGAGCATCTTTTGTCGGAGCTAATTTATTATTAAGTGGTTTTAGTAAATTAGCTACAGGAATAAAAAGTAACATAGAATTTACTAAAAATATGATTAAGACTACTAAAAATGGTGTAGGAGCTATAAAGAATTTTGCAAATGGTATTAAAAATGGTACTAATGCTTTAGGTATATTTAAAAAAGGAATTACAAATGGGATTAAGAGTATAGGAAGTTTTAGTAAAAATCTTATAACAACTACTACACAAGGTATAAAGAACTTTGGAAAAGGAATAGTTAATGTTACAAAATCATTAGGTAAATTTACTTTAGAACTTATAAAAAGTTCGGGAAAAGGATTAGTTGCTTTAGGAAAAGGATTATTAAATGGAATAAAAACAATGGCTAATTTTACAAAGGCCATAATAATAAATAGTGCAGAAGCTATTAAAAATGGAGCTATATGGGTAGCTAATAAAACAAAGATGTTAGCTTATAAAGTAGCACAGATTGCGGTAACAACGGCAACTAAGGCAATGACAGTAGCACAAAAAGCTTTGAATTTAGCTTTATCAATGAATCCAATAGGAATTGTAATAACATTATTAGTAGCATTAGCTACAACTTTTATAACTCTATATACAAAGTGTGAATGGTTTAGAAATGGAGTAAATTCTGTTTGGAGTTCTATAAAATCTATATTTTCTGGATTTTCTAGTTTCTTTAAAGGTGTATTTAGTAGGGATTGGACACAAACATTTGGTTTGTTAGGTGTTCCTATTAATTCTTTCTTAAATCAAACAAAATCTATAATAAATGGTGTTAAAGGTGTATTTAATGGATTAATAACTTTCTTTAAAGGTGTATTTACAGGAAATTGGAGAATGGCATTTCAAGGCTTAGCAAATGTAGTTAAGTCTATTTTTGGAACTATGGGAGCAATTATTAAATCTCCAATTAATGCTGCAATAAGTGGGATTAATATGGCGATTAGGGGAGTTAATAAATTAAGTTTTGATATACCTGATTGGGTACCAGGCTTAGGTGGAAAACATTTTGGAGTTCATATTCCACAAATACCAGCTTTAGCAGAAGGGGGAATAGTAACCAAAGCGACTATGGCTTTAGTAGGAGAAGGAAAAGAACATGAAGCTGTAATTCCATTAAGTAAATTAGATTCATTAGTTACTAACTCAGTAAAAAAAGTAATTGGCTCAGGAAATAAGAATAATATTGAAGTTATTGTTGATAGAATAGTAGAAAAATTAATTATAGCTCTTTCACAGGTAGAGCATATAAGTGATATAAAAATTGATGGAAGAAGACTAGCTAGAATAATAGCTCCATTGGTTAATGAGGAACTAGCTAGAATTTAGAAAGGAGGATTAGGTGTTTTATTTTATATTCAATAATAAAAAGAATACTGATTTAGGAATACAGGTAGTAAAAAGACCTAATATTCCTATTCCTGAAAGAAATATAGAGCTTAAAAGTTTAAAAGGTAGAGATGGAAGTTTAACAAGAGATTATAAGACTTACAATGATATTAAAATATCAGTAAGTCTTAATTTTATTTCAGGAGAAAATGATTTTATAAATAAAGGAGCAGAGATAGCAAATTGGCTTTATAACATAAATGATAATAAACTTATATTTTCAGATAATGACAAGTTTTATTATAAAGTTAAGAAGATAGAGTGCAAGGATATAGAGAGAAGCTTAAAGGTAATAGGGAAATTTATAGTTACTTTTGTATGTGATCCTTATAAATATTACATAGATAATAATGAGATCGAGATAACTAATTCAACTAAAATAATATCACCACCGTTAGTAATAGAGAGTAAACCAGTAGTAAAAGTTATAGGAACTGGAGATATAGATTTAAATATAAATAATAAAAAGATTCAGTTGGAGAAAATAGATGGAAATATAATCATAGATTCAATACTTAAAGAATGTTATAAGGAAAATGACAATTTAAATTATAAAATGCATGGTGAATTTCCCAAATTAATAAGAGAGAATAACAATATAAACTTTAGTGGAAGTATAGAAAAAATAATAATTAAACCAAATTGGAGGTGTTTATAATGTCATTAAGTTATTTGCCTAAATTACCTGAAGGATTACATCCTTTTTATTGTATATTTAGAGGATATCAAACTAAAAAATTAAGTATAATTAGTGATGATAAGCCAATAAGATATGGTTATAGGTGTTTTACTTATGATGATTTAAGTGGATTTTATATGACAAAAACTTATCATATTTATGATGATGATAAAAAAGAATGGATATCTCAGTACACAGGCTCAGAATATATTAAGTATTATGATTATTCAGTAATTTATACAAATTCAGATATAAAACAAGGTAATACTATAAAATTCCCTAAAAATGTAGAAGCTACAGAAATTAGTATAGATGGTGGGGATATGAGAAATATGCAAAAAGGAATGGTATGGAATGTTGGTGAAGCAATTTCTATAAGTCCACCAGAAGCTCCACAAATATGTACTTTTAGTTCTAGCAATCCAGATGTATGCACTGTAGATGAAACTGGGAAAATCGTTGCAGTCGGTGAAGGTGAGTGTATTATAACCATAACAAGTAAAATGTAGGTGTTTGATTATGGTAACTAAAGAACTAACTATAAATGTTGGAAAAACTAAGAATAAAATAATTAAAGAATTATTTATATCAACTAAAAGACCAAGTAAGGAAGTATTCATAAAAGTAGATGATGCTGAAAAAGAAACATATATAACAATTTATGATTCTAAAGAGATTAAGTTTGTTAGTAATGGACTTGCTATATTAGAAGATTGTTATAGATGTGAAGTTGAGGAAGTTATGAATGGACTTTATAACTTAGAATTAGAATATCCAACAGATGATAATAAGAGTAAATATTTAGTTAAGGATAATATTATAAAAGCATCAACACCAAATGGAGAGCAACCTTTTAGAATATATAGAGTATTAGAAAATTTAGATACTACAATAGTTTATGCTAAACATATTTTCTTTGATTTAGTAGCTAATTTCTTAATGGATTGCAGACATAAGTTTGCTACCTGTCAACAAGCTTTGGAAGACATTTTAAATAGTACACTTTATAAACATAATTTCACTTGTTCATCAAACATAATAGAAAGAAGTAATGCTTATTATATAAGAAAAAATCCAGTAGAAGCAATATTAACAGAAGAGAATAGTATTGTAAATATGTATAATGCAGAGATTCTAAGAGATAAATTTAAAATAATTGCTAATGATAGCATTGGTAAAGATAATCATGTAATTATTGAATATAAGAAAAATCTTTTAGGATTAGAAAAAGATGATGATAATAGTGAAGTGGTTACTAGAGTTATTCCAACTGGATTAAGTTCTAAAGATGTAAGTATTATGATTGACGAAATATATGTAGATAGTCCATTAATAAATGATTATATAAATCCAATAGTAAAAGAATATCATTTTTCAGATTTAAAAGAAGATACCGAGAAAGGTATAACTATTGATGAAGTTAAAAGGAAATTAAAGATAAAAGCAGAAGAATTATTTAGTAAAGATCATATAGATTTACCTAAAACTAACTATAGAATTAATTTTTTAGATTTAAGTAGTACAGAAGAGTATAAAGATTTTAAGGCATTAGAAAAAGTAAAATTAGGTGATATAGTAACTGTTATACATAAGGAAATGAATATTGATATAAAAAGAAAAGTAGTAAAATATAGATGGGATTGTATCAATAAAGAATATATAGAAATAGAGCTTGGAGATTTAAAGCAAACCTTAAGTAAAGATATTAGTAATATTAATAGCAAAGTAGATAGTATGGCAGAAAATAATAAAAATGCTACAGAGTTAGCTAATAAAGCTATTGATAGAGTAAGCAATTTAGAAGAGGTTAACTTTAGAGATTTAAAACAAACTATTGATGAAGTAGAAAAGCTTACTACAAGTAATAAAGCAACAGTAGAATTTTTAAATAAATCAGTAGGAATAAGTTTAGAAAATATAAAAGCAAATAAAGAAGCTATAGATAACTTAAATAAAAGTAATAGAGATTTATTAGAAGGAGTTAATAAAAATGAAGGTGATATAACTACATTAAAAGAAAAAGTTAAAGAAAATAATTTAACTTTACTAGAAGAATTTAAGAAATTAGAAGAAAGAATAAAAGTATTAGAAGATAAAAATAAAACAATTGAAAATAAAGAAGATAAAACAAGCAATGATAACAATTTAAAATAGTTGTTATTATTGCTTGTTTAATTTTAGAGAGGATGATTATATGGAAAAAATATTTGATTATTTAAAATTAATAGTAGTGGCATTAGGAACTGGATTTACATGGTTATTTGGAGCATGGGACACTCCTTTAGTTGTTTTAATAGTATTTATGGTACTAGACTATATAACAGGGCTTACAAGAGGTTATTTAAACAAGGAGCTAAGTAGTAGTGTTGGACTAAAAGGAATAGCTAGGAAGGCTATAATATTTATAGTTTTAATTGTTGCAGTAATGTTAGATAGACTTTTAAATACAGGCAACTGGGTATTTAGAACAGTAGCTTGTTACTTCTATATAGCGAATGAAGGAATAAGTTTATTAGAGAATGCAGCATCACTCGGAGTTCCAATTCCAGAGAAGGTTAAAGATGCATTGATTCAATTAAGAGATGGAAAAAAGAAAGATAGTGTTAGAGAAAATATAGAGCATAGACAATAGTTTATGCTCTTTTATTTATATAAACAATTTTAAGAAAGAAGGAATTAGTATGCAAAGTAGAAGTGATAGTAATTTTAAAGGAATAGACATAAGCAACTGGCAAAAAGGTATTAACTTAAATCAATTAAAAGAAAGAGGCTATGAAGTTTGTTATATTAAAATTACAGAGGGAAGAGGATATGTAGACCCATGCTTTGAAGAAAATTATAATAAAGCAATAGCAGCAGGAATGAAAGTAGGCGTTTATCATTACTGGAGAGGTACTTCAAGTGCTATAGAACAGGCTAAGAACATAGTTAGAACATTAGGCAATAAACATATTGATTGTAAGATTGCAATAGATGTAGAGCAAACTGATGGATTAAGTTATGGAGAATTAAATAATAGTGTTCTTCAATTAGCAGAAGAATTAGAAAGATTAATAGGAGCTGAGGTTTGTATTTATTGTAATACAAACTATGCTAGGAGTGTATTAGATAGCAGACTAGGAAAGTATTCATTATGGGTAGCTCATTATGGAGTAAATAAACCAGGAGATAATCCTATATGGAATAAATGGGCAGGATTCCAATATTCAGATAAAGGAACTTCAAATGTAAATGGAAGTTTAGATTTAGATGAATTTACAGAAGAAATTTTTATTAATGGAGAAAGTTTAAAAGCAACTGAAAATAAAACATTTCCTACTAATGCAAGAGCAAAGGTAGCATTAGACCCAAGAAGTAATCCGAGTGATGATTACACAGACTTAGGAGAAATATATGCAGGTGAAAGAATACAAGTATTAGCAGAGATTTGTGACAAAGAGGATTACTTACCAGTTAAGTATTGGAAAGATTCATTAGGATGTGAAAGCTCAAAGGTTTGGGTTAATGCAAATGAGGATTACTTAAAGATAGATACTAATGCTAGATCATTTAATATAGTTACAGAGCTTGATGCTAGATATGAGCCATCAGCTAACTCGGAGAGAATGGGATATGTAAAAAATAATGAAAGATTATATGTGCATAGAGTAGAAGGAGATTATGTTTTAGCAACATACTATGCAGGTAGTGGGTATAAGACAGCATGGTTTACAAAAGAATATATAATTAAAGATTAATAATATGCTAGGTGGGTTAATTCCTACCTAGCTTTTTTTATTTACAATAATGTTATATAATGTTAAAAGAAATGTAAAGTATTAGGAGGTAATTATGAAAAAGATAATAGCAATTTTATTAAGTATATTAGTGATAGGAACTTTATTTTGTGGGTGTGGAGATGAAGAAAAGAGTAATAATCAAAACATAATAAATCAAAGTGAAGATTCTATGTTAAGCCAAAGTGAAAAGGATTCTTATAAAGAAAAAGTAATGGATGCTTTAAATGGGTTATATATAAATGATATAGACATATTAACTCAAAATAAAACTAAGAAACCAATAGTATCAGTTCAAGTAATATTTAATGAAACTAAAGATAAAGCAAATAAAAAGGAAGTAGAAGAATTTGCAAAAGAGATAAAAGACAAAATAGAACCAGTATCTAACTTATATGACATTACAATATTAGATAAAAATAATCAAGTGATAGCAACAACAGGATATGAAAATGACGGGGAAATATATTTTACTGAAGAATAAAATAATGGTATAAGAACGTATATAAAATTAAAAGCATAGTTTTTAACTATGCTTTTAATTTTATAATGATTAGATTATATATTTAAAGTGTTTTATTGTATAATTATAAATGATTTAATTTAAGAGGTGAAAATTATGGCAAAAGATAAGAAGCTTAAGACAAATGCAATGAGAATACTAGATTCAAAGAAAATAAATTATGAAATGCTTAGTTATGAGAGTGAAGATGGAAAGATAGATGGAATTTCAGTAGCTCATAAAATTGGAGTAGATGAAAAGAATGTATTTAAAACATTAGTAGCTCAAGGAACAAGCAAAGAGTTATATGTTTTTGTTATACCAGTAGCAGAAGAGTTAGACTTAAAGAGTGCTGCTAAGATAGCTGGAGAAAAGAAGGTTGAGATGATACCAGTTAAAGATATACTAAAGCATACAGGATATATTCGTGGTGGATGTTCCCCTATCGGTTTAAAACGTGATTACAGAACATTTATACATGAGAGTGCTAAAAACTTAGATTTTATGATAGTAAGTGCAGGAAAGATAGGGCATCAAATAAAATTAAATCCTAATGATTTAGTAGAAGTAGTGTCTGGAAAATTTGAAAATCTAACAAAATAGTTTTGTTTAAATAAACATTTATTCGTGAAAATATTGATGAATTATGTTAGTAATTAAAAAATGGTATAAAATAAAATATAAATATATCTTCCTATTTTATTGCGATTTAAAATAATTATATGTAAAATAATAGTGTTGGATATAAAATATGGAGGTTAAGTATGAATTTAGGAGATTGTTTAGAAGAAGGTAAAATTTTAGAAAAAGAATTATTAACAATAAACCAAATAATATTTGAGCTAGAAGAGTGTTTGGCAATGAAAAATAAGTTTGAGACAGAGACTACTGTGTTTTTAACATATAATAGTATATCTGGAAGTGGTGAACCATACATATCAAACTCACAAAAAATAAAAAATTTATGCAATAATTATTATACTCAATTAAAAAAAAGACTATCAAAAATTAATTTTAGAGAATATTGGACACTTATTGTAAAAATAGATGACAATTTAAAATTAATTAATGTTAAAGAATTTAAAGAAGCTTTAAATAAAGATTATGATATAATACATTTATTTATAAGCGAAGATAGATCGTATGAAGAAGATTTAAAGATATATCCTGTATTAATTTCATCTATTGAAGATATAGTAAATAGATATGAAAGAGTGCGTTATTTAATAAATAATATTAAGAGAATTTATGATAATCTTAATAACAATGCTAATGAGAAAACTATTAATTTACGATTATTAAATGAAGATAATACTATTGAAATTGTTATAGAATCATTATTTAACGTTAAAAAAATTTATAGTAGTATATGTAGATTAACAGATGTAAACGAAGATGAAAATCCATTAAAGTATTCTAGGTTAGAATCAGGAACTTTTGATATGAATTTATTGGGGGATGTTGGAGTACTTGTTGCAATAGGACAAGTCATAAGTTTTTCTTATAAAGTTTATAGTGAAAACTTTAGTTGGAAGGCTAAACAAGAGAAAGAATTAGGTAAAATAAAGGTAAGAGGAGAATACATAAAATTACTAAAAGAAGCTGGACTAAATATTACTACTGACGAGAGTGTTATAAAAGAGTGTTTAGCTGAATTAGAAGAAAGCAATATAAATTTATATGAGATTAGCTCTAGAATAAAATTAAATGGAGAAGAAATTGGAATAAAAGAAATCCAAAATGAAAAAGTGAAAAAATATATTGAAGATATTAAGATGATAGATGATTAAAGTAGGAGAAAATATAGTGAAATATTTTGTCTAAATAAACATAAGTGGATGTTCACCTATAGGAATGAAAAAGAACTATAAAACCTTTATACATGAGAGTGCAGAAGATTTAGATTTTATAATATTTAGTGCAGGAAAGATAGGACATCAAATAAAAATGAATCCAAAAGACTTAGTAAGTGTTGTAGAAGGGAAATTTGCATTTTTAATAAAATAGTAAAAACTAATTAGAGTAGAGTTTAAAAGAACTTTTAAGGTGTTAAAAGTATAGAATTTTTAAAATAAAATTTAATTATTAAATCAAAAAGAAGCCACAAAGGTTTATGTGGCTTCTTTTTACTTTTTAAAGCATAGTTTTAGCAAATTTCATTAAAGAAGGAGCAGCTGCTAAAAGACTTTTGTTTGATTTTGAATTCATTTTTTTCATTGCACAGGTTACACCTATAATGCCTGCTGCAGCTCCTATGCAGGATGCAATAAGAACTTTTTTATTTACTTGAATTTCTTTGTTTAATAGACAAGATCTTATTTTGCAATCCTCATCATTAGAGTTAGCACAATCCTTTAAATCTTCCATAGAATCGAAGAATGAATAATCTTCTAAGGTATCTTCCTTAGAGTTATTCATTGAATAGTTATCTCTATAATGAGATGGGGGAACAAAGCGTTTAGATTTTTTTCTTAAGGCTTTGTATTCTTTATCCATATTTATACCAATTGCTTTATACATAAAATCACCTCAAATTTATTATTTACAAAATTAATTTATATAATCACAAATTAAAATCTTTTTATAATTTCCTTAATGATAAAAACTTAAAGATTAAAATAATATATTAAGTAACTTTAATATGATTGGTGAATAAAATGTATTATATGGGATATATTCCAAATTTATTTAGAAGGCGTGAATTTGTATGAATAAAAATGATTTAAATAAAGTTGAAGAAGGATATTATGGAAATAAGGAAGATTATTATGATAAGCAAGGGCATTGTTACACTAGTTTTTTTATAAGTGATATTATTATAGATAACAATAAGAAAGGTAGCGTTACAATAAATAATAATTTTGATATTTCTAAAGAAAAAAAAGATTTTTTGAAAGAAGAACTTTTAAAATATTTTAAACTTGAAAAAAATGAAAGTTTAGATGATGAAGAGTTAGATAAACTTATAAGATTTTTTGTAGAAAATTTAGGAGCACAATTTTATATACAAGGGGTTATAGATTCTTATAAATATATTGTTGAAAAATCTGATGATTTGTTAAGTGTAGAAAGATGATAGAACATAGAAGTTGTCCAATTTAAATAGAGACAACTTCTTTTTTTGTTATTTTTGATATTTTTTTGTAACTATTTTGTTGATAAATTCTACTAAAGAATATATTATAGAAGGTGAAGAATTATTTTAGGCAGGGCTTAATATGACTACTAGGGAGGATTGTGTATGAATAGGAATAAGATAGCAGCTTTGATTTTTGCTGTATCAACGGTATGTGTTGTTTCAGCACACAGTGAAAATGCTTATGCAACAGAACAAAAAAATTCTAATCAATTAGAAGAGAATAATCAAACTAGATCGGTAAAAAAAGGACAAGTTATAAATGTAAGTACAAATTTAAGAATTAGAAAGAGTCCAAGTACAAGCAGTGATGTTATTGGATATTTAACTAATGGTGAAATTTTTAATATAGATGGAAAAGAAGGTTCATGGTATAAAATAAATGCTAATGGTAAAGTTGGCTATATTCATGGAGATTATGTTAAAGAAGTAAGTGGAAATTCTAATAGTAGCAGCAATAATAGTGGAAGTAATTCAAATTTAGATACTTCATTAGCTGGGAAAAAGGGTACTGTTGTAAACGTAAGTACTTCTTTAAGAGTTAGACAATCACCAAGCACAAGTAGCTCAGTTGTAGGTAGCCTAAGAGGTGGTCAGACATTTGAGATAAAGGGTAAAAGTGGAAGTTGGTATTATATAAATGCAAATGGACTTACAGGATATATTCATGGAGATTATGTACAAGTAGGTGAAAATAGTTCAAATAATGGTGGGCAATCATCAGGAAATAATGGACAATCATCAGAAAATAACTCAGGAATGGATACTTCATTAGCAGGAAAAACTGGTAAGGTTGTAAATGTAAGTACTTCTTTAAGAATTAGACAATCACCAAGTACAAGTAGCTCAGTTGTTGGATCATTAAGTGCAGGCCAAACTTTTAAGATAAATGGTAAAAATGGAGCTTGGTATAATATTGATGCACAAGGAACAAAAGGACATGTTCATGGAGATTATGTACAAGTATTAAGTGGAAACGAAAGTTCTAATAGTGGAAGTAATAATAACCAAAGTGGAAGCCAAAATAACAATTTAGATGAATCTTATAATGGAAAAGCTGGAAAGGTTGTAAATGTAACAACTAATTTAAGACTTAGAAGTCAACCTAGTACTAGTAGTTCTGTTTTAGCATATTTATTACCTAATGAAAGATTTACTTTACAGGGAAAGACTTCTTCAGGATGGTTTAAAGTAAATTATAATGGAAAAATTGGTTATTTACATGAAGATTATGTTAAAATAGTATCTTCAAATGAAGGTTCAAATGGAGGCGTAAATGAAAATTTAGGTTCAAGCCAAAATGGAAGCACAGGTGGCGGACAAGTTAACCAAAGTAAATATGAACAAGTTTTAAGTATTATGAAATCTCAAATTGGTTCTCCATATATTTATGGAGGAGCTGGAGAAACACTAACTTCAAGCTTATTAAGTAGCTTAAGAAGAACTTTCCCAGATCATGCTGCAAGAGGATTTTATGATATACCATCAAACTATTTAAATGGAAATTACAGAGCTTTTGATTGCTCTGGATTAATGCAATGGAGTTTTAGACAAGCTGGAATTAGTTTAGGAAGAACAACTTGGGATCAAATAAACAATGGATATGAAGTTTCTCCAAGTAATGCTAAGCCAGGAGACTTATTATTCTTTAGTAATTTAGGCCATGTAGGTATGTATATAGGAAATGGTCAATGGATAGAGGCTCCTAACAAAGGTAAATTTGTTTCTATTACATCTGTTCCATGGAGTAAAATAGGAAGAGCAAGAAGAGTTCTTTAAGATTAACATAATAAATTTATTATAAAGCAAGTTATATTTAGTAAACTATTACTAAATATAACTTGTTTTTTTATTTATTCAATATACAAATTTTGTAAAATATTATATAATTAAAATGTAAAATAATGGGAGGTGGTTTGGTGAAAAAATTATTATTATTTATTAGTAGTTATGAAGGGGAAAAGAGTAATTCCTATTATATAGCAAATTATATAGAAAAAAAGTTATTAGGTAAGGTAGAATGTACTAAAATATTATTAAGTGATAATGAGTTAGATGGGATAAAAGATAAAGTTAGAAATTGTGATAATGTGATTTTTATTACTTCATTAAGAAAAGATGAGTTTAATAGAATATCAAAAATGTTTTTAGAGGCCATTAGAGAGGAAAATAAGAATAAGGAGCATAATAAAGAAATAAAGTTTTCAGCTATTTTAAATGGTGATGTTGAAGTTTTAAGTGGAGTAGAAAAAATAGAAAAATTATTAGAAAACTGCATGGAGATATGTAACAAGAAATATATTGTTTGGCAGAAGGGCATAGGAGTATTGGCTAAATTAAATCTATGGGAAAGTGGTTTAGAAAACAATGCTTTAGAATATGATCAATTAGAAATAGAATTAGAAATGTTTTGTCAAGATATAGTAAATGAAAAGAGATACCACCATAATAGCTTTGCTATACCTAAAAAGGGAAGTGGATTTTTTAAATTTATAAATAATAAAATAAAGCAATTTACTTAGGTTTATAACTAGAATATAATCATTAAATAAAAAAATATATAATTTATGGAGATTAATTATATTTTTTTATGATTTTGAGACTATTAAGTTATTATATAGATTAAGTTATTTAAATAAAAAGGGGATTAGAGAACATTATATAGTTTTGTGTAAAAAAACAAAACTATATAATGTATTTTTCTTTAAATAAATTTTCTTAAGTGAAAATTACTTGTATTTTTATAATTTTTATAAATTAAGGCTATTATCTAAAGTCCTTTTTTATTAGAATCAGGGGAAATACCTTTATCTTTTAAAATTTCATAAATTGTTTTAGATGTTGTATCTTCCATTGAATAGCCTAAGTCTATTAAAATTTCACTAAGTTTTTCTTCAGAAGAAGTTTCTATTTCTATGTATGGAAATGGACAAAATGATGGGTCATTAATATCTATTTCTATTAATGAATCTTTATATTTATAGCTTTCTCTATATTTCTTTATAGTTTCAAATAATTCTAATCCTAAAGATTTAAATATATTTTTACCCATAGCTCCATCTTCTATGATTGTTTCATTTTCTTCCATTACTTTAAACTTATCTTGGCTAAGCATTTTTTTTGTAGTCATAAAATAAACTGTTTTATTGTTTATAAGGTCTTCAACAGTTCTTATTCTTGCATAACCTTTTTTATCTAATAATTTTCTATCTGGAAAATCAAAAATATCGTTTGTTTGATTTTCACGCTTTACATTTTTCGCTCCAAGTTTATTTAATGTTTCTCTTATCTTTTCAACATCTATATCTATAATACGTGTTTCAAGTTCTTTCATAATTAAGCTACCTCCAAATTCTTTATAATACTATTATAAACAAATTGTTAAAGGTAGAAAAGAATAGTATGGTGATTTTTCCTTTATACTTTGATAAAATATAAGATGTGTCAAATTTAAGAAAAGTGGGAGGATAAAGATGGAATACGTAAATGATATAAATATAATAGAAGCTGTTATACATATATTAGACAGTAACAGTGATGAACCTATATTAAATGAGTATAAATTAGAGTTAACAGATGAAATTTATAAGTTTATATATAAACATGTAGAAAAGGGGTTAAAAAGTGAAGATTTAAAGTATGCTGTTTTTAATCCAGAAAGACATATAGTTAAGGAAGTTTCTCAAGATTTTTTAAATGGAGTTAATAATGATATAGTGGAAGTTTCTAAGGAACTAGCAAGACAGATGTTTTATATTATGAAGGCAAATATAAATATTCCAAGTTGTGATTTGCTTACAGTATCAATATCTACAGATCAAGGACCTATGCTTGGGATTTTAAAAATGGATTACATAAAAAACTTTACTCATAAGGTTGATTTTGTCCATGATAAAATAGGAATAGGAATAGTAGAACAGGCAGCAGGACTTCCAGCATCAGGACAAAAAGTTCAAAAGTGTGCATTTATAAAACCTATAAGAGAAGATCAAAAGGTTAATCTTATGGTAATAGATAAGAAAAAGAAATCTTCAGAAGAGGATGAGTTATCTCTAAATTACTTTGTAGATAACTATTTAGGATGCACAGTTTTTCAAAATGAAAGAGATATGACAAAAACTTTTGTAAAGGCAACAGAAGAGTGGACTAGAAATAATATTATTGAAGATGCAGAAAAAGCTGAAGGTATAAGAAGTAAAATAAAGAATAAGCTTAAAGAAGAGGAAATTATAAATATAGAAGAATTATCCCGTGAGTTATTTAATGAAGAAGAGCCTATACTAAAGAATGATTTTACAACCTTTGTAAGAGGTCATGGCTTAGAGAATGATGTTGAAGTAGATAAACTTTGGATTGAAAAAAAGATGAAAAGAACTAGACTTAAAATAGATAAGGAAATAGATTTATATATTGATGATGAAGCTTATCATGATGACTCTAAATTTGAAATTGTGAGAAATGGTGATGGAAGCATAAATATGGTTATAAAAAATATTAAAAATTATATAGAGAAATAAAAAAAGAGATTAGAAAATCTAATCTCTTTTTTATTATTTAAAACTATTAAGCTCTGTTTACTGAACCGAATAATTCCATTTTTTCTTTAACTGTAGCTTTTATAGCTTCGAATCCAGGATTTAATAATTTTCTTGGGTCAAATCCTTTTCCTTCTAAGTCTTTTCCAGCTTCTATATATTTACGAGTAGCTTCAGCAAATGATAATTGACACTCAGTATTAACATTTATTTTTGATACTCCTAATGATATAGCTTCTGCGATCATATCTGAAGGGATTCCAGTACCACCGTGTAATACTAAAGGCATATCTCCAGTAGCAGCTTTAATGTTAGCTAAAGCTTCGAAGTTTAATCCAGCCCAGTTTGCAGGGTATTTTCCGTGAATGTTTCCGATACCAGCAGCTAACATAGTAACTCCTAATTCAGCGATTTGTTTACATTCAGCAGGATCAGCGATTTCACCAGCTCCAACAACACCGTCTTCTTCTCCACCGATTGATCCAACTTCAGCTTCAACTGATACGTTTTTAGCAGCAGCTAAGTTGATTATTTCTTTAGTTTTAACTATGTTTTCTTCGATTGAGTAGTGTGATCCATCGAACATTACTGATGAGAATCCAGCATCCATAGCATCTATAGCTCCTTGGTAGCTACCGTGATCTAAGTGTAATGCTACAGGAACAGTTATTTTTAATTCTTCTAACATTCCGTTAACCATTCCAACTATTGTTTTGAATCCACACATGTATTTAGCAGCACCTTCTGATACTCCTAATATAACTGGTGAGTTATTTTCTTGAGCAGTTAATAATATAGCTTTTGTCCATTCTAAGTTGTTTATGTTGAATTGACCAACAGCGTATTTTCCTTCTCTTGCTTTATTTAACATTTCTTTTGCGTTAACTAATGCCATTTTGTTTACCACCTTTCAAAATCTTTCATTAACTTTTATTAGATTTATATATAGGGACAAAAAAAGTCCATGCGGGACTTGCCCCTTTCAATAACATTATAAACTAAAATCATTATAAATTCCACAATAAAATATATTTTTTAGGTTGGAATTTAAAATATTACCTATATTAACCTTCTGAATATCCTTTATATGCTTTGTATAGCTCTTGATTATATGTACTGAGGATAAACTGTTGGAAACATCTTCAGCCTTTATATATTGAGTTAGACTAAGAATTTCCTTACTTAAATTATCTAATTGTTCATGATTTATGTAAAGAGATAAAGAAACATAATTTTCTTCTAAGAGATTACTTAACTTTAAAGACTCTTCATAAGATTCATTCCAATCCTCTTTACTTAAGGAACTTTCTATTTTATTACTATAATCATTTACCTTGTCACATACATTTATTAGTTTATTATTAAAAAATAAAACAGAAGCAAGGAGGGAAAAAAATATTACTGATGAAATTAGGGTGTTTTTCATAGTATGATGTCCTCCTTATCTTTCTGATTTTTTCTTTGAATAAATAATTTCCCATTAGAATCCATCATAACTAGGAATAATTTATCTCTAGGTGGATAATTAAGGGACTTTAATTTTTCATCTAACCATTTTTCATCCTTGTTCATTCCTTGAAGAGCTTTTTTATTTAAACGCCCATCTTCAAATAAAACAATTGGAATTTTTGATTCACTTTCTTTTATTTTTAAGTCTTTTCTCTTAACATTATCACAAGCACTTTTAGGAATTATTGATATGGTTCCATTAGTTTCTATAATTGCGTATTGAATATCGCTTATATCTAAATAACCAGCGCTTCGTAATTCTTCTAATATATCGTTCATTGTTAGCCTTTGTTTTTTCATCATCTCTAGGTTGATTTCTCCATCACTTATTATTATGGAAGGAGTACCATCTAGGATTTTTTCAAATAAACGACTATGTTGTTGGATTTCAGATATTAATATTTTTACAAATAAAAGTGTAATTATAGGTACTATTCCTAAAAGGAGAGGAAGACGAGTATCTTGCATTGGTAAGGATGCTAAATCAGATAGCATTAAGGTTATTACAAGCTCGTAAGGTTGCAATTCCCCAATTTGACGTTTACCCATAAGTCTAATACTTATAATTACAATGAAATAAAGTATTGCTGTTCTTATAAAAGTTATTAGCATAAAAAATACCTCCTCTAATAAAATAGGGTAACAAATTTAAAGGGGATTTATACAAAAATAGATAATTTTTTTGAAGTTTTAAGTGTATAATAACAATAAGGCGGCTTATAAGTAGAGAGGAATGGTGTTTATGAAAAGCTTTAGGGTTAATGTAAATGGGGAAAGTTTACTATTTAATGAGGGAGAAAAATATTCAGCAATTTTAAAAAAGGACTATATAAATGAAAAAATACCTATTACTTTAGTTAAACAGGGGAATAAGTATTATGAGTTTACTGATTTAATAAATAATGATGGGGATATAGAACTTATAAATATAAGTGATCCACATGGAAAAATAGCTTATAGTAGAACTTTACAGTTTGTATTTATAAAAGCAACTTTAGACTTATTTAAGGATGCTAGAATAAATATAGAGCATTCTATAAGCAAGGGAACTTTTGGGGAAATTCACAAAGAAAAGGCCTTAGATGAAGAGGATATACTAAAAATAAAGAAAAAAATGCAAGAGATAATAAATAAAAATATTATAATAGAAAAAATAAAGATGCCTAAGAAAGAGGCTATTGATATATTTAAATCTTATAAGATGCAGGATAAGGTTGACTTACTACATTGGGTTCAAGAAGAGTATGTAAACTTATATAAATTAGAAGATAGGTATGATTATTTTTATGGAGATATGGCATACTCTACAGGAGTTTTAAAATATTTTGATTTATTATATTATAATCCAGGTTTTATACTTATGGTACCAAGTCATAAGGAGCCAACAGTTGTGCCTGTATTTAAGGAACAAAAAAAGTTATTTAATGTATTTAGAGAGAATGAAACATGGTTAAATATATTAGGAACTCCAGATGTAGGTTCTTTAGATTATAAATTAGAGGGAGAAGAATCCTCAGACATAATAAGGGTTTCTGAGGCTTTACATGAGAAAAAAATAGCACAAATTGCAGATATGATAAGTGAGAGAAAAGAGGTGAAAATTGTTTTAGTAGCAGGGCCTTCCTCTTCAGGTAAAACAACATTTTCAAAAAGACTTTCTATACAGCTTAGAGTTAATGGCTATATACCAATAGCTATATCCTTAGATGATTATTTTATAAATAGAATTCATACTCCTTTAGATGAAGAGGGAAAACCTGATTTTGAATCTATAAATGCTTTAGATTTAGAATTATTTAATAAGAATCTTTATGATATTTTAGAAGGGGAAGAAGTAGAAATACCTTCTTATAATTTTAAAATAGGAGAAAGAGAATGGCTAGGCAATAAGATTAAACTTCCTGATAATGGAGTGCTTGTTATAGAGGGAATACATGGACTAAATCCAAAACTGACAGAAAAAATTCCTTCAAAGAATAAGTTTAAGGTTTATATTTCTGCTTTAACACAATTAAATTTAGATAATCACAATAGAATTCCAACTACAGATGTAAGAAAAATAAGACGTATAGTTAGGGATTCTTTATCAAGAGGATATGGAGCAGAGCAAACTTTAGAAATGTGGAGTTCTATAAAAAGAGGAGAGGAAAAGAACATATTTGTTTATCAGGAAGAAGCAGATGTTATGTTTAACTCCACTTTAGTTTATGAATTAGCAGCGTTAAAGGAATATGCCTTAAGAGAATTAGAAAAAGTAGATAAAAATAGCAGTGTTTACTATGAAGCTAAAAGAATAATAAATACATTAAAGTTTTTTGTGGAAGTTAAGCCAGAGAGAGTACCTGAAAATTCGATTTTAAGAGAATTTATAGGTGGAAGTTGCTTCTATAAGTATTAATTAAATTAAAATTAAAAATATAGTAAGGAATTTATTATCTGTAATACTTAAAATATATTAGAAATTAAGTAGGGATTAATACAATTTATAAAGATTAGTTTGAAGATATTTTAATAATAAAGTAGATTAAAATAAATGAGATGTATCAAAATAAAGTGTAAGCTTTATTAATGATACATCTCTATTTTATTTAGCTATTAAGTGAATTTGTAAATCTCTTAAAACCTTCTAAGCCTTCTTCATTTAATTTAAACACACCACAGTGCTCTAAAACAGATACGAATTTGTTTGATAATTCTTTATTTACAAAGTCATTTAAATCTGTTGATGATTTTAAATAATCAAATTTCTTCTTTAATTCAAGGGCCCATGGTCTGTGATATTCTTCAATATTATCTAAAGAAATTTCATCCCTTAAGTATTCCTTTATTTTTTCAAGCTCTTTTAAAAGTCTTCCAGGTAAAACAGCAAGTCCCATAACTTCTATTAGGCCTATGTTTTCCTTTTTAATATGATGAACTTCTTCATGAGGATGGAATATTCCAAGAGGATGCTCTTTAGAAGTTCTGTTATTTCTAAGAGATAAATCAACTACGAATTTTCCATCTTCTTTTCTTACCATAGGAGTTATTGTATTATGCATTTCACTATTAGAATAAGCTAATATATCTAAAGTTTCATCTGAATAATCTCTCCATTTTTTTAGTATTAAATCAGAAGCTAATACTAGAGAATCTATATTTTTTCCTCTTAATCTTATAGTAGAAATTGGCCATTTAATAGCTTCACATTCCACATCTTCAAAGCCCTCTATAGAGAAATCAAATAGTTTCTTAGCATCATTCATAGGGAATCTATGATTTCCTCCTTGATAATGTTCATGGGAAAGAATAGAACCTCCAACTATAGGTAAATCAGCATTTGAACCAGCAAAGTAATGAGGGAATTTATCCACAAAACTTAATAAATTTTTAAATGTTGAAATATCTATTTTCATTGGAACATGATCCTCTGAAAGTATTATGCAGTGTTCATTATAATAAAGATAAGGGGAGTATTGAAGCATCCAAGTTCTATCATTAAGATTTAATCTTATCATTCTATGATTAGCTCTATCAGGATGAGTTACTGTTCCTTCATAGCCCTCATTTTCTATACATAATAAACATTTTGGATAATTACTTTTAACAGAATTTCTTGCTAAAGCTATTTCTTTAGGGTCTTTTTCAGGTTTTGATAAGTTTATTGTAATATCCATAGTACCATATTTAGATGGTGCCTTAAAATTTATATTTTTAGCTATTCTATCAGTTCTTATATAATTTGAACTTTTACTTAAAGAATAGAAATAATCTGTACTTTCCTTAGGTGAAATAGCATATCTTTTATAAAATTCCTTGTTTATTAAAGATGGTGTAGGTAAAAATATATTCATTATATCACTAGAAAATATGTCTTTTGAATATAAAGCATTTTCTATGATTTTCTTTTCTATAGCTATATTTATTAGTTCATTTAATGTTTTATGAAAAGAAAGCGTAAGCTTCTCTTCACATGGAGTATAACTATTTTCATTAAATAGACTAAGAAGTCTATTTCTAGTATATACAGTGTCCATGTCTTCTATGAGATTATTATTTATTGATATCTCTATTAATCTATCTATTAAAGCATTTAAATTATACATGAAAAATCCCCCTTAATTAAATTGAAGAGGGCATGTATCAAAATAGGTTTTTATAAAACTTACAAAGAGTATGTGTTTGTAAGTTTTATTATTATATTTTGATACAGCCCAAAGGTTTTATTTTAAAGTTCAGTAGGACCATTACCTATAGAAGCAACATAGAATGATGCTTCATATCCTATAGCATCCTTATAAGCCTGTCCAACATTTTTAATAAATTCATCAACATGAGCATTATTAACTATTGCTATGGCACATCCACCAAAGCCAGCCCCAGTCATACGAGCACCTAAAACTCCAGGTTGTTTCCAAGCATTTTCAGCTAAAGTATCTAATTCTTTACCAGTAACTTCATAATCATCTCTAAGAGAAATATGAGACTGATTCATAAGTTGTCCAAATAATTCAAGATTATTTTCTTTTAAAGCTTTTACAGCATCTTTTACTCTTTCATTTTCAGAAATAGCATGTACACATCTACGTAATTTATTAGAATCTTCTATTTTATCTTTATATGTTTCAAATTCTAATGAAGTTAGTTCACAAAGAGAAGAAATATTAGTATATTTCTTTAAAGTGTCTAAAGAATCATCACATTCTTTTCTTCTTTCATTATATTTAGAATCTGCAAGTTCACGTCTTTTATTAGTGTTCATTATAATTATTGAATTATCTCCTAAGTTTAAAGGAACATATTCATAATATAAGCTATTACAATCAAGTAAAATTGCCTTATCCTTTTCACCTAGAGAAATAGCAAATTGATCCATTATACCGCTATTAACACCTATATAAGTATTTTCTACCTCTTTACCTATTAGTGCAGCATCTACCTTTGAAATATTAAGAGAAAAGAAAGTATCTAAAATTTTTACTATTAACATTTCTAAAGATGCTGAAGAGGAAAGACCAGCTCCATTTGGAAGATTTCCATTGATAACTAAGTCAATACCCTTATCTATTTTATATCCTTTTTCTATAAGTACTTTTAGTACTCCTTTAAGATAGTTTGTCCAATTATCCTCTTTTTTATAAGATAAATCATCTAAAGAAAACTCTATTACTCCAAGAGATTCAAAGTTAAGAGAGTAAGCTCTACAAATTCTATCATCTCTTAAGCTTGCTGCTGCAAAAGTTCCAAGAGTTATTGGGCAAGGAAATACGAATCCCCCATTGTAGTCAATATGTTCACCTATAAGATTTATTCTTCCTGGTGAGAAAAATAATGAAGTAGGTTCTTTACCAAAATTATTAATAAAAGTTGATTTAAGTGTATTTAATTCCATGATATACCTCCGAATAGAAAATCTGTAACTTAATTATACGATTACAAAAAATAAAAATCAATTGTTTTACTAAAAATTTTACTAATTTTTTGTTAAGTTATTTTTAAATATAGAATTTTTGATAAAATTCTTAAAACTAGCATGTTTAATAGAGTAAAGATTATTGAAAAACTTATATTAAGTTGTTAAAATCAAACTATAGATATGAGAGGGAGAGTGAATAATTTGGTTATAGAAAGTAAAATTAATGATGAAATAAGTAAAATAGTATTAAAAAATAATAAAGTATCTGTGGAAATATTAAACTTAGGTGCTATTGTAGAAAAAATAAATGTAGAGGATAGATATGGAAATAAAGAAAATATAGTTCTTGCATATAAGGACGAGAAAAGCTATATTGAAAATCCTTCAAGTTTAGGTGCTATAGTAGGAAGAGTAGCAGGTAGAATAGGAAAGGGTTCCTTTAAATTAAATGGTATTAATTATGAATTAGATAAAAATAATAATGGAAACTGCCTTCATGGAGGGTATAAAGGTTTTAGTAAAAAAATTTGGGACTATTCATATAATGAGGATGAAGAAAAATCTACAGCAACATTTACTTGCTTTAGCAAGGATGGAGAAGGAGGATTCCCAGGTAATTTAAAGGTCAAGGTTACTTATTCTCTTGAAGGAGACAAGCTTTCCATAGAATATAGAGCTTATTCAGATAAAGATACAGTAGTAAACTTAACTAATCATTCATATTTTAATTTATCAGGAAACAATAAAAGAAATGTATTAGAACAAAAACTTTATATAGATTCAGATAAAATATGTGAATTAGATAAAAACTTAATTCCAACAGGAGAGTTTTTAAGTGTAGAAAAAACACCTTTTGACTTTAGGGAGTTAAAAAAAATAGGTGAGGATATAAATAAAAACCACTTGCAATTAGAAATTGGATCAGGATATGATCATCCATGGGTTTTAAATAAGAAGGGTGATTTTGATGCAATCTTAGTAGATGAAGAATCAGGAAGAATTATGAAGGTTAAGACAGATCAAAAGGCAGTAGTATGTTATTCAATGAATTTTCCAGATGAATTGCCTTTAGAAAATGGCAAAGTAGCCAAAAAGCATGATGGAATATGTTTTGAAACACAAAACTTACCAGTAGGATATGATGATTGCTTCTTAGATGGAATAATACTTAAAAAGGATGAAGAGTATTATCAAAAAACAACTTTTGAATTTGAGTATATGTAAAAAAATGGAGTGTATCAAAAAACTTTTTATAAAACTTACAAACAGTATGAAGAGAATATCTAGATGAGCTTTAGAATTTAAATTATTACTGAGAAGATATTACGTTAAGAAGCTGAAACTGTTCGAAGCGAAGCAAGTTTTGAAGCTTTAGTAATATCTTCGGAGTAATACTTATAAATTCTTAGCGAAATCTAGTAATTCTCAGAATATGTTTGTAAGTTTTAATTTGTTATGTTTTGATACATCTCCATTTTTATTAGTTCTTTTTCATGTATTTTCTCATATCAAGAGCTACAGCTAGAACTATAATTAAACCTTTTATAACGAATTGTAAATAAGGGCTAACACCTATAAAAGCTAGACCATAGTTTATAACTTGGAATATTAAAACACCAGTTACTATTCCAGGAACAGTACCAACACCACCAGCAGTGGAAACTCCACCAACAACACAGGAAGCTATGGCATCTAGTTCATACATTTCACCAGTACTAGCAGTAGCACTACCAACACGACCAGCTTCTAGGGTACCTGCAAAACCATAAAGAACTCCAGCTAACATATAAACTAATAAAAGTGTTCTAACAACATTTACACCTGAAACCACAGCAGCTTCTCTGTTACCACCTATGGCATAAAGGTTTTTACCAAATTTAGTTTTATTCCATAAAGTCCAAATTACAGCTATTACAATAATTGCATATATAACTAAATAAGGTATTTTTATATTTCCATATATAGGAATGGAACCAAGTGTAAAATTACTAAAGGATTGGCTAAGACCACCTATTGGCATAGCTCCATATGGAGGTCTATCAAAGTATATTGAGTTAAGTCCATATATTCCTGTCATCATTCCTAGAGTAGCTATAAATGGAGGAACATTAAATTTAGAAACAACTAATCCATTTACAAGACCAACTATTCCACAAACAGCCATTGCTATTAAAATTGGAATGAATATAGGTAATTCAGGTAAATTAGGATACATTTTATATGCATAATCTCCAGCTTGAAGTAAAGAAGCTGATACTACGGCAGCAAGTCCAACTGTTCTACCAGCAGAAAGGTCAGTACCTTCAGTTAAAAGTATTCCTCCAACTCCAAGGGCTATTATTATACGAGAAGAGGATTGGCTTAATATATTAATAAAGTTTTTTAATGATAAAAAATCTGGTGAAATAATACAAATTCCTATTAATAAGGCCACTAAAACTATATAAATAGCATTATTCATTAACCATTGGCTATTTAAATTAAACTTTTTCTTTGATTTGGTTTGCATTGTTAACTCCTCCTGTTACTGATAGATATTTTGCAGATAGATGCATAATTTCCTCTTGGGTAGTCTCATTAGCATTAACTATGCCAGAAACCCTACCATTACTCATGACTAGTATTCTGTCACATACACCTAAAAGTTCAGGCATTTCAGAAGAAACCATAATTATTCCTTTGTCTTCTTTAGCAAGTTCATTTATAAGTTGGTATATTTCGAATTTAGCACCAACATCTATACCTCTAGTAGGCTCATCTAGAAGTAGTATTTCAGGTTTTCTAAGAAGCCATTTTCCAATTACTATCTTTTGTTGATTACCACCAGAAAGGCTACCGATTAGAGTTTTTTGACTTGGAGTTTTTACTTTCATTGAATCTATAACCCATTGAGTATCTTTAGAGATTCTTCCATTTGCTAAAAGACCTGTTGATGTTTTATAACTATCTATATTAGCTATTATAGAATTAAAATCTATAGGTAATTTTCCAAAGATTCCAGTTTGTCTTCTTTCTTCAGTAACAAGTGCAAAACCATTTTGCATAGCCTTAAAAGGCTTACTGTTATCAACTTTTTTGCCATGTAAAATAATATCTCCAGAGCCCTTTTCTCTAAGGCCAAATAAGGTTTCTAAGGTCTCAGTTCTTTTAGCACCAACAAGACCTGCAATTCCTAAAATTTCTCCCTTTCTAAGTTTAAAGGAAACATTCTTTAATTCATTTTTGGCATCACTAAGATTATTTACTTCTAAAATAGTTTCTTTAGGAATATGATCCTTTTTAGGGAATCTATCAGTAAGTTCACGTCCAACCATAAGTTTTATTATTAAATCCATAGTAAGATCTGAAGCTTTTTCAGTAGCAATCCATTTACCATCTCTCATTATGGTAACTTCATCAGAGATCTCTAAGATTTCTTCCATCTTATGAGAGATATAAATTATACTTATTCCTTGCTTTCTAAGTTTATTTATTATTTTAAATAGGTGACTTACTTCTTTTTCTGTTAAAGAGGAAGTAGGCTCGTCCATTACTATTATTTTAGAGTTATACGAAACAGCCTTTGCTATTTCAACCATTTGCATTTGAGAAACAGATAGGGTAGAAACCTTATCACGAGGATTAACATTAATATCTAGATCCTTAAAGATTTTTTCTGTTTCATCATACATTTTCTTTTCATCTATAAAAAGTCCTTTTTTAGGATATCTACCAAGCCAAAGATTATCCATAACATTTCTTTCTCTAACTTGATTTAGTTCTTGGTGAACCATAGATACTCCATTATCTAGGGCGTGTTTTGAATTTTTAAATTGTACCTTTTGGCCAGAAATAAAAATTTCTCCTGAATTAGGGTGATATATACCAAATAGACATTTCATTAAGGTTGATTTACCAGCACCATTTTCTCCCATTAATGCATGTACAGAACCTTTTTTTACTTTTAAGGTTACATTATCTAAGGCTTTAACCCCTGGGAATTCTTTAGAGATATTTCGCATTTCTAACAGGTTTGAAGAGTCTTTCATCTTTTTTTACCTCCTGTTTTAGTAAGGGCATATATCAAAATTAATTTTGATATAGCCCCTTTATTTTTTATAAATTATTTATATGAATCCTCAGCAACGTTTATATTGTCCTTAGTTATTCCTACATATGGAACACGGATTGATTTTTTATCATCAAGTTTCCAATTAGTTCCTTCAGTTATCTCTTTTCCATTTACTAAATTCATACAAGAATCCACTAGAGCTTGAGCTTGGTTCTTGGCATCGTTTAATACTGTACCAGCCATTTTACCAGCTTTGATTTTATCTAAAGCTTCAGGAATAGCATCAACACCATATATTGGAATGAACTTTTCAGGAGTTCCATCTAAATATCCTGCTTTTTCAAGAGAAGAAATAGCACCTAAAGCCATTCCGTCATTATTACAGATTACCATTTCTATATTGTCACCATTTTTAGCAATCCAAGCATCCATTTTTTCAGTAGCTTTAGTTGAGTCCCACATAGCTGTATCCATTGCTAACTCTTCAGTTTCTATACCAGCCTTGTTTATTGTTTCAATAGAATATTTTGTACGAGCTTCTGCATCAGGATGACCAGGTTCTCCTTTAAGCATTACATATTGTATTTTTCCATCACCATTTTTGTCCCAAGCAGGATTAGCTTTCCAACCTTCTGCCATTACTTCTCCTTGGATTATTCCTGATTCTTCAGAAGTTGTACCAACATACCAAACCTTGTCGTAGCTTTGCATAACAGCTTCGTCTGGTTCCTTATTAAAGAATACTACTGGTAAGTTGTCTGCCTTAGCTTTATCTACTACAGTAGGAGCAGATTTAGGGTCAACTAAGTTTATTGCAAGAATATCAACACCCTTAGCTATCATAGTGTCTACTTGTTCTATTTGCTTAGATTGATTATTTTGAGAGTCATTCATTAATAACTCGGCTTTTCCATTACAAAGTTTTTCTATATTTCTACGTTGGTATGACATGAAGTTATCTTCAAAACTATAAATTGTAGCTCCTATCTTAGGTGAATCGTTTTCTTTTGGTGTATCACCAGATGATCCAGTAGAGCCTGAACCTCCACCACAACCAACTAAAGTACCCATAGTTAAAGCTGAAATTAAAATTAGTGCTAAACCTTTCTTTTTCATAATAAGTCCTCCCTATTTTACCTTAAAACTTTATTGTAATTTTAAGTAAATTATAACATAAAATGGAAATAAAACAAGGGAAATTTGTTAAAAAATAATAAAGAAAGTATTATTTTATATTTGTTTAGTTAAATTTTATATATTATACAAAGAAAAGGTTAGAAAATTTTAGTAAAAAAATATATAATATAAAATAAGAAAAGTAAGGAGTGATTATGTGGCTACTATTAAAGATATTGCAAAGGGTGCTGGAGTTTCAATAGCTACTGTATCTAGAGTTTTAAATTTAGATGAAACGCTTAACGTATCTGAAGAAACAAGAAAAAAAGTAATGGAAATAGCTGAAGAATTAAATTATGTACCAGTAAAAGAAAGAAAAAATAAAATAAAAAATTACACCATAGGAATAGTTTATTGGTACACAGAAATACAGGAATTAAACGATCCATATTTTCTTTCAGTAAGAATGGCTGTTGAGAAAAAGTGTAATGAAGAAAAAATTAAATTTAAACCAATAGATTTTCAAAAGATAATTAATGAAGGAACAAGAGAATATAGGGATTTAGATGGAATATTGGCTATTGGAATATTTGAAGAAGAAGAGATAAGCTTAATGGAGAAGTTATCAAAGAACATAATTTTTGTAGATTCTTCTCCAGAAGAGTGGAAATACGATTCAGTGGTAGTAGATTTTAAGTATGGAGTAAATATTTGTTTAGATTATTTAACATCCTTAGGCCATAAAGATATTGGATATTTAGGTGGTGAATCAATTCCCCATAATGGCAATGAGTCCATAAGAAAGGTAAATTACAGAGAGAAAACCTTTAAAGAATATATGGAGAAAATGGGTAACTATAAAGAAAAGTGGGTTCTAAAGGGAAGATTTTTACCAGAGCATGGTTATGAACTTATGAAGAAGGTATTAAAAGAGAAGGATCTTCCTACAGCATTTTTTATAGCTAGTGATCCTATGGCCATAGGAGCCTACAAAGCAATATTTGAAGAAGGATTAAGAATACCAGAGGATATAAGTATATTAGGTTTTGATGATATATGTACTGCTAAATTTTTAACACCTTCCTTGACAACAATAAAAGTTTTTACAGATCATATGGGAAGTATTGCCGTTGAGACACTTTTAGAGAGAATGAGAACAGGAAGAGAAATAGCTAAGAAAATAGTTTTACCTGTAAAATTAATAGAAAGAGAAAGTTGTAAAAGACTTTAAAGATAAATTTAATTTTATTTACTAAAAGAGACTACATGAAATTTTTTATGTAGTCTCTTTTAGTTATGGTAAAAATAATTTTAAAATATAAATTAAGATTTAAAATAGAGCTTAATATTAAAATAAAGCCTTTATTTTTTCTAAGTTTTTTATGCAGGCATTATATCCATAGTTATAAGCCTCTTCTAATTTAGTTACATCTTTTTCAAAACTTTCAATAGCTTCATCTTCATTTGGTCTTATTATAATCGCCTTACCAGCCTTTTCTAATTCTTCGCAAAATTTTACTGTTTCATTATATTTTATATGTCTTGATAAAAATGTATCTTTTAAGTTAGGGTATTTACGTCCCACTATTTTAGATGCTAACTTATTACTTTTTCCTAAGGTTTTTCTATAACTTTTAGGTCTAGTAAGAACTATTAAGTGTTTTTCATTTCCATCTGCTATAGCTTTTTTTATTGGAATAGGATCTAATAGTCCACCATCATAATATTCATTTCCATTTATTTTTATTGCTGGGAAAAGTATAGGAATAGCGCAAGTTGCTCTTAAAGCCATATATTTTTCATCTTTAACTTTTCCATCTAAGTATTCTGTTTTTCCTGTGTTAGCATTTGTAACACCTACTAAAACTTTTCCCTTATAATTTGAAAGTGCATTAAAATCATAAGGGAAGAGTTTATTTGCTAATTCATCAAATACAAAATCTAAACCAAAGATGCTTCTACACTTAAAGAAGTTAGAAAGACTTAAATATCTCTTATCATTTCTATATTTTTTTAATATTTCAATATTTCTTCCTTTTTGATTAGAAAAATATGAAAAACCATTAGTTATTCCTGCTGAAACTCCAATACAATAAGGAAATATTATATTATTATCAAGAAGAGCATCCATAACTCCTGCACTAAAAATAGGACGAAAAGTTCCTCCTTCTAAAACTAAGCTAACCATAAAATATCCTCCTAAGCTTCATCATATATTTAAGATTATAATCCTTAAATTAAAAAAATTCAAAAAAGGTATGTTGAAAAAGAAAAGGAGCTATGGTATCATTTGGATTAGAAAATAGCATAAAAAATAGCTAGGGGGGCCAGTAGTGTCTGGCTGAGATTAGAAATGAAATTTCTTGACCCTTTAACCTGATCTGGTTAATACCAGCGTAGGGAAGCCCAAGAGACACATATATTTAAATTGATTTTAAAGCATATATAGCCTTAGGGCTGTATATGCTTTTTCTTTTTTAGAAGGAGTGAAAAATATGAGTAAATTATTTAATGCATTAACAATTGCAGGGTCAGATAGTTCAGGGGGAGCAGGAATACAGGCTGATATAAAAGCTTTTTCTGCTAATGGAGTTTACGGAATGAGTATAATAACTGCCATAACAGCTCAGAATACTCAAGGAGTTTTTGGAATAATGGATGTTACTCCTGAAATAATAGAAAAACAAATAGATGTTATTTTTAATGATATAGAAGTAGGTGCCATAAAAATAGGTATGGTATCTAAAATTGAATCAATAAAAGCCATAAGTAATGCTTTAGGAAGAGTAGAAAAATTGCCTCAAATAGTATTAGATCCTGTTATGATTTCAAAAAGTGGATTTAAGCTTTTATCAGATGATGCAAAAAATACTTTAATAGAAAAGTTAATACCGATAGCTACTTTGATAACTCCAAATTTACCAGAGGCAGAAGAATTATTAGGTAGAGAAATACTTACAATAGAAGATATGAAAAAGGCAGCCTGTGATCTTAAAAAATTAGGAGCAAAAAATGTTTTAATTAAGGGTGGACATTTAGAAGGAGAGGCTACAGATATTTTATATGATGGTGAAAACTTTATTCTTTTTAATGAAGAGAGAATAAATACAAAGCATACCCATGGAACAGGATGTACCTTATCATCAGCTATTACAGCTAATTTATCAAAGGGAATGAATATAGTTGATTCTGTGAGATGTGGAAAAGAATATATTACAGGTGCTATAAAAAATGGGTTTGAACTTGGAAAGGGTGTTGGACCAACACAGCATTTCTATAAATTTTACTAGGAGGAATAAAAATGGAAGTTTTAAAAAGAGAAAATCCTTTAATACATATGATAACTAATTATGTTACAGTTAATGATTTAGCACAAGTAACCATTAATTATGGAGGCTTGCCTCTTATGGCTACCCATCATGATGAATTAAAAGAGATAACAAAAATGGCTAATGGATTATTAGTTAATATAGGAACTTTAGAGCCTTACCAAATGGAGTCATCAATGATTTCTATGAAAATAGCAAAGGAAAAAGGAATTCCCTCTGTTTTAGATCCAGTAGGTGTACAAGCATCAAAACTTAGAAAAGATTTTGCTAAAAAATTAATACTAGAGGGAGAGCCTTCACTTATAAAGGGTAATTTAGCTGAAATAAAAACCCTTATAGGTGAAACTTCAAATTCAATTGGGATAGATTCCTTTGATGATTCTTTAAGTGAAAATACAAAAAATAAGATAAAGGAATATGCAAGAGAAAGAAATCTTATAGTAGTTGTTTCTGGAGTGGTTGATTTTATAACTAATGGAGAAGAAAGTGCAAGTGTTAAAAATGGAACTTATAAAATGAGTAAAATTACAGGTACTGGATGTATGTTAGGAGCTTTATTAACACTAGCTTTAAGTTTTTATGACCATAAAGATTTAAGATTTAAAGAAGTGGTTAAAGCAGTATCTACATGGGGAATATGTGGAGAATTAGCTGAGGAAAGATTAAGAGAAAAAGAAGGGTTAATGACATTTAAGCATAATCTTTTAGATGAACTTTCAATTATTAATGATGAAACAATAAAGGAAAGGGAGAAGGTTATTTATGATTAATAAAGATTACAAAAAATTATATTTAGTAACAGACTATAGAATTCCCTTTAATGAGCTTTTAGAAAAAACAAAGGAAGCTTTAATTGGAGGGGTATCCATTGTTCAATATAGAGCAAAGAATAAAAAAACTAAAGAAATGTGTAAGGAAGCTAAGGAGTTAAAAAAGCTTTGTGATGAGTTTGGAGCATTATTCTTAGTAAATGATAGAATAGATGTAGCCTTAGCAGTAAAAGCTAATGGAGTTCATATAGGACAAGATGATATGGAAGTTTTCATAGCAAGAGAAATAATGCCAAAGGATGCAGTTATAGGTGTTACTGTTCATAATAAAGAGGAAGCTTTAAAAGCTATAAAAGAGGGAGCAGATAACTTAGGTGTTGGAGCTTTATTTTCAACTAATAGTAAAGATGATGCAACATTAATGACCTTAGAAACCTTAAGAGAGATAAAATCTGTTTCTAATATTCCACTTTATGGAATTGGAGGTATAACTCCTTATAACTTAAATAAGGATATTTTAGAAAATCTAGATGGGGTAGCTGTCATATCTGCTTTGTTAAATAGTGATAATATAAGAGAAAAAAGTAAGGAATTTTTAAATATTCTTAGTAAATAAAAATTTTTGAATATTAAACTTAAAATATGAAATAATCAAAAAGAGGTTCTTAAGTTATAGAATCTCTTTTTTATTTAGAGTTTATTTTATAGTATAATATTTATAATTTAAGGACTATTTTAACTAAACCTTAATTTTAAATAGGTATAAATTTTATTTTACATATGCTTAGTTTAGATGTGGTCTTAATTTTATATAAGTTAGATAAGTAGTGATTTTAGGAGAAGGATATGAGAAGAGAGTTTGAGGTATTAAATAATATTTTTGGATATAGGGACTTTAGAAAAGGGCAACAGGAGGTAATAGATAAGATTTTAAATGGAAAGGATGTATTTTGTATATTACCTACTGGAGGAGGAAAATCTTTATGTTATGAAATACCTGCTTATATTTTTAAAGGAACAACACTTGTTATTTCTCCCTTAATATCTCTTATGAAGGATCAAGTTGATAACTTAAATTCCTTAGGAATTAATGCTGCTTATATAAGTGGAGGAAATGACTTTGAAGAGGTTAAAAATATAATTAGGAAATTCATAAAAGGAGAATTTAAGCTTCTTTATGTATCACCTGAGAGATTAGAAAATAGATATTTTTTAGATAATATAGAAAAAGCTAATATTGCACAAATTGTAGTTGATGAAGCTCACTGCGTATCAATGTGGGGCCATGACTTTAGAAAAAGTTATAGCAAGATAAAACCATTTATTTGTAATTTAAAGAAAAGACCAATTATTACAGCCTTTACAGCTACGGCTACAGAGATAGTTATGAAGGATTCCATTGAACTTTTAGGTCTTTATAATCCCTTTATTTATAAGGGTAGCTTTAGTAGAGATAATTTGGAGATAAATGTATTAAAAGAAGTTGATAAATTAGAAATTATAAGTGAAATTATAAGTGAACATGAGGAAGAGTCAGGAATAATTTATTGCTCAACTAAAAATGAAGTTGAAGAACTTTATAAACATATGCTTTATAGAGGGAAAAGTGTAGGGAAATATCATGGATCCTTAAAAGATAAGGAAAAAAATTATTACCAAGAAGAATTTTTAAATGATAATTTTAAGGTTATGATTGCTACAAATGCTTTTGGTATGGGAATTGATAAGCCTGATGTTAAGTTTATAATACATTCAACATTTCCAAAAAGTATAGAAAATTATTATCAAGAAATAGGCCGTGGAGGAAGAGATGGAAGCTTAGCTAAGTGTTATCTTCTTTATTCAGAGCAAGATATAAGAGTCATGGATTATTTAATAAGTTCAACTACAGAACTATCTAGAAGAACTATAGAGCTTAAAAAACTAGAAAAAATAATAGAGTTTTGTAATTATGATAAGTGTCTTAGAAAATATATTTTAGATTATTTTGGAGAGGAAAATTCCATAAAGTATTGCAACAATTGTACTAACTGCTTAAAAAATAGTGATTTAATAGATATGACATTAGAGGCACAAAAAATATTATCATGTATATATAGAACAAAGGAAGCCTTTGGAGAAAGTGTTTTAATAGATATTTTAAGGGGGATTCATGGGCCAAAGATTGAAAAATATAAGCTATACGAGCTTTCAACCTTTGGAATAATGAAAGAATATACAAGTAAGTATATAAAGGACATAATAAAGGAGCTTTTATCTATTAAGGCTTTAGAGAGAAAAGAAGGAACATATTCTATGCTAAAGTTAAATAGAAAATCTATAGGAATATTAAAGGGAGAAGAAAAGGTACTTTTAGAGGTTAATAATAATGAAGAAAGCATGTGCATGGATTTAGAACTTTTCAAGAAACTTCGTATTTTAAGAAAAGATATATCAAGAAGAGAAGGAGTAAAACCATACATAGTTTTTACAGATTCAATGATTATGGAGATAATAAATAAAAATCCTAAAAGTAAAGAGGATTTAAAAAATATTAGGGGCTTTGGAGAGCAGAAAATAACAAAGTATGGCCCTTTTATTCTTACAACCTTAAGAGATTATGAAAAGTATGGAAAAAGAAATTAGTTTTACTAATTTCTTTTTTGTTTTATAAGGATATTTTGTCATAGAACATAATAGATAAGGAATATATTTAGGGTAAAGGAGGGATTACAATGGATTTTAAAGAGTTTATAAAAAGTGATAGGGAAAAACATAATAAGCAGAAGTTTAAGGGAACATTTCTTGATTATTTAGAAATTGTAAAAAATAATCCTGATGTTGCAAAACTTTCTCATAAAAGGATTTATGATCTTATTATGGATAAGGGCTTTGAAATATTAAGACCTGAGGAAAATGCAAAAATTAAAAAGATATATGGGAATGAAAAAATAAAGAGATATAACTTTTTTAAAGAAGACTTTTATGGAATTGATACAGTTGTTATGAAATTAATGAATTATTTTCATTCAGCTTCAATGAGGGGAGAAGAAGCAAGACAAGTATTATACTTAGTAGGACCTGTGGGAGCAGGTAAATCCTCTTTAGTAGAATCAATTAAAAGAGTTTTAGAAACAGCACCGCCAGTATATGTTTTAGAGGGATGTCCTATGCATGAAGAGCCACTGCATTTAATACCTAAACATTTAAGAAAAGAATTTGAGGATATGTTAGGTGTTGAGATTGAAGGAGATTTATGTCCAGTTTGTAAGTATAGATTATTAAATGAATTTGGTGGAGAATATGAAAAGTTTCCAGTTTCAACAAAGAATTTTTCAATTCGTTCTAGAAAAGGAATTGGAGTTGTACCTCCAGTAGATCCTAATAATCAAGATACCTCAATTTTAACAGGATCTATTGATATTTCTAAAATGGACATGTATCCAGAGGATGATCCAAGAATATTCTCATTAAACGGTGCATTTAATGTTGGTAATAGAGGGTTAGTTGAATTTATTGAAGTATTTAAAAATGATGTGGAATATTTACACACCATAATAACTGCAACTCAAGAAAAATCTATTCCTTCACCAGGTAAGGGATCAATGATTTATTTTGATGGACTTATAATAGCTCACTCTAATGAAGCTGAGTGGAATAAATTTAAATCTGATCATACTAATGAAGCAATTTTAGATAGAATAGTAAAAATTGAAGTTCCATATTGTTTAGAGCTTAGTGAAGAAATTAAAATTTATGAAAAAATATTAAAGAAATCTAATTTTGATGCTCATATAGCTCCTCATACTATGGAAATTGCTTCAATGTTTGCTATATTAACAAGATTACTTCCTTCTATGAAAGTTGATCCAATTACTAAACTTAAACTTTATAATGGAGAGGAAATTGTTGAAAAGGGAACAACTAAGAGAATTGATGTTTTAGAGTTAAAAGAAGAAGCTGGAACTATGGAAGGCATGAAGGGAATTTCAACAAGATTTATTATAAAGGCAATAGATAATGCTCTATCAAATGCAGAGCATAAGTGTATAAATCCATTAAGCGTTATGGAAAGTATAATAAAATCTGTTAAGGATATGGATATATCTCAAGAGGATAAGAAGAAATATTTAGGATATATTCAAGATACCATAAGAAAAGAATATAATAAGATTCTTGAAAAAGAAATTACAAAGGCATTTATTCACTCTTTTAAGGAACAAGCAGAAAGTTTATTTAATAACTATATAGATAATGCAGAGGCTTATGTAAATAAAACAAAACTTAAGGATTCTTCAACTAGTGAAGAGTTAGAACCAGATGAAGAATTTATGAGAAGCATAGAGGAACAAATAGGAATATCAGAATCTTCTGCTAAGGGATTTAGGGCAGATGTAACATCATATATGTTCTATATAGTTAGAAGTGGCGGAAAAATGGACTATAGATCTTATGAACCACTAAAAGAAGCCATTGAAAAGAAATTAACAGCTTCAGTTAAAGATTTATCAAGAATAATAACTAAATCTAGAGTAAGAGATAAAGATCAAGATAGAAAGTATAATTCAATGGTAAATCAAATGGAGAAAAACGGGTATTGTCCACATTGCTGCGATGTAATATTAAAATATGCAGCTAATAACCTATGGAAGGATTAAAATATGGCCATATTTAGAGATCAAGCAGAAAACCATGTAGAACATGATAGATCTATAGAGGATAGAAGACGTCACAGGCAGTTAGTAGAAAAATCTATTAAAGAAAATTTAGGGGATATACTTTCAGAGGAGAGCATAATTGGAGAGACTAAAAATAAAAAATATAAGATTCCTATTAGAGGAATAAAGGAATATCAATTTATTTATGGTGCAAATAATAAAGGGGTCACAACAGGTACTGGAGAAGAAAGACGAGGGGATAGAATTTCTAGTGATAAGAGAAAAGCTATTTCTAATAATAAAGCAGGAAATCAGGAGGGAAAGGATATATATGAAACTGAGATAACCTTAGAGGAACTTATGGATTATATAGTTGAGGATCTTGATTTACCTAACTTAGATAGGAAGAAGTACTCTGAAATAATAGTTGAAAGTGCAGCTAAAAAAAGAGGATATCAAAAATATGGTGTAAGACCAAGGCTTGCAAAGAAAAAAACTGTTATGTGTAAAATAGCTAGAAAACAAGGAAAAAAAAGAGCATTGCGTGAAATAGGAGAAGAAGCGGAAATAGGAAGATTTCCTTTTAGAGAAGATGACTTAAGATATTATAAAGTGAAAAAACATCCTAAAAAAGAAAGCAATGCTGTAATGATTTTTATAATGGACGTTTCAGGTTCTATGGATAACACTAAAAAATATTTAGCTAGATCATTTTTCTTTGTTTTATCTAGGTTTATAAGGAGAAAATATAATAATGTAGCCTTTGAATTCATATCTCATACTACTACAGCTAAGAATGTTAATGAATATGAGTTTTTCCACAAAGGGGAATCTGGAGGAACGTATATATCTTCGGGAATAAATGCTGCCATAGATTTAATAAAAGAAAAGTATAACCCAGGCGTTTGGAATATATATCCTTTCTATGCTTCAGACGGCGATAACTGGAGTGAGGATAATGAAAAGGCTATGGAAGCTGTAAATGAAATTTCAGATTTAAGTAATATGTTTGGATATATAGAGCTTTTACCATCCACTTATTCCACTACAATGTTCTACAGATTTAAAAAAGAAATAAGTAAGAAAAATTTTGTCTCTGTAACTGTAAAGGAAAAGAAGGATCTGTGGAATGCTATAAAATATATGCTATCTGAAGAACTACAGGAAAAGAATAAGGAATGAGAGTTTTAAGATAAGGGGCTTTAAATATGGATTATAATTTAAAAGATTTAGAAGGATGGAACAATAAGATAGAAGAAATAGCAAAGAGTGAAGGACTAGATTATTATCCTCAGGAATATGAAATTATAGGCTATAATGAAATGCTAAGTTATGAAGCATATGTAGGAATGCCTTCTAAATATCCACATTGGAGTTATGGTAAGGCTTATGAAAAGAATAAAACCTTATATTCATTAAATATGACAGGATTACCATATGAGATGGTTATAAATTCTAATCCTTGCCTAGCTTATTTAATGAAGGATAACACTTTATTGCTTCAAATATTAACTATGGCTCATGTATATGGTCATAATGATTTCTTTAAAAATAATAGATTGTTTAAAGAAGGAACAGATGCAAATAATGCTTTAGAAATGTTTAAGCTAGATGCAGATACTATAAGAGGATATATAAATGATCCAAGTATAGGTTATAGCCAAGTTGAAAGAATATTAGATTCTGCTCATTCCATAAGATATCAAGTGCCAAGGGTTATAGGTGAAAAGAGGGAGTCGCAAGATGAGCAGAGAAAAAGAGTATTAGAGATATTTAATAAGAAAAAAGAAAATAGAGGTATTTTAGACTCTATGGAAGAAATACTTCCTCCTGATATAAGTAAAATTCCACTTAATCCAGATGATGATATTATTCAGTTTATAATAGACTATAGTAATTTAGAAGAGTGGGAAAAAAATATTCTAAAAATAGTTAGAAGAGAAAGCTTATACTTTTTACCACAAATAGAGACTAAGATAATGAATGAAGGCTGGGCAAGTTATTGGCATTATAATATTTTGAAAAAGTTAAATTTACCACAGGGACTTCATTTAGAGTTTTTAAAAAGACATAATGATGTTGTGGCTCCTGTTTCTTATGGACTTAACCCTTATTATATAGGTTTTAGAATTTTTCAGGATATAGAAAAAAGGTATGGCAGAGAAAAGATCTTTGAAGTAAGAGCATTAGAAAGAGATAATTCCTTTATAAGAAAATATTTAACTAGGGAGCTTTGTGAGGAGCTTAATTTATTCCAGTATGTTAAAAAGGGATTTGATTATGTTGTAGAGGAAGTTTCTGATGATTTAGGATGGAAGAGTATTAGGAATCTTATTGCAGATGAATGCGGTGTAAGCTCTATTCCACATATTAGAGTTAGAGAGCTAAATAAAAAAGATATGACTTTAAATTTAGAGCATGTTTTTGATGGAAGAGAATTAGAAGCTAATTATGCAAAGAAAACCTTAAAGTATATAAATATTTTATGGGGAAGAAAGGTAAATTTAAGTAGTAAGGGTAAAGATGGGTCAGATATATTATTTATGTGTGATGAATAGGAAAAAACTTTCATATTATAGAATATAAATAATATAAAATATGGAGTTAATATGAAAAGTTTAAAAGGATCTCAAACTGAAAAAAATCTTTACAAAACCTTTGCAGGAGAATGTCGTGCTCGAACAAAATATAATTTATTTGCTGAAGAGGCAAGAGAGGAAGAACAACATTGGATAGCAGATATCTTTGATGAAACTGCTAAGAATGAATATGCTCATGCTAGAGAAGTTTTTAGAAGATTTTTAGGTAATGTAGGAGACATACTAGATAACCTTATGGTAGCAGCTATGGGGGAAAGTGATGAATTTAAAGAAATATATAAAGAGTTTGAAGAAACAGCACGTAGTGAAGGCTATGAGGAAATAGCAGACTTTTTTAAGGAACTTAGAGAGGTAGAGGAATCTCATAATGAAAGATATATGGACTTTTATGATAAGATTAAATCAAAAAGTTTATATTCATCAAAAGAACCTGTGAAATGGGTATGTACAAATTGTGGATATATCCATGAAGGAAAGGAAGCTCCAATGAATTGTCCTTTATGTAGATTCCCTCAAGGATACTTTAGACTTTTAAATGAATGTTAGTATTAAAGAGGAGACTTTTAAATGGGACAAATCGAGATTTTTAGAAAACATTTTAAAGAAGTTAATAATTTAAGTGTTGTTTTAAGTAGTTATGCTAATACTTATAGACTTTTAGTTGGAGCTGCTGGAGAATTAAATAATATATCTAAAGTTAGAAAGAGAGATTTAGATGATGCCTTAGATAGAGTTGATGAAATGGGAAAGATAATAGATTCTATTTTAGAGGTCATTAAGGATAATGAAGAAGCTTATATTAAGTATATAAAACTTAAATCTAAATTTATAATGGAAAAGGCTTCAAAGGATATAATCCAAACTGAAGTAGAGCAGGACTTACTTTTTGAAAACTCTAATAGAGAGGAAGAAGAATAAATAATAAAAAATCCTATTAAAGAAAATTCTTTAATAGGATTTTTTGTTAAAATTTCTTTAATTGTAAATTACTAACCATTAAGTAAGAGAATACAACTAAAATTACTACTGGGAATAAAATATTTAAAGTAAACTTTATTGATAATAAAATAAATAAAGCAACAACAGCTCCAGCAATAGTTATAGGTACTCCTCTAAATACACCGTCAAATTCAGTTGCATTGTATCTAGCTAATCTGAAAGCTCCACAAATAGGGAAGCAAAGTAATAATGCATAACCTATAATTCCCATAGGACCTAAAGATTCAAAATTATAAAATACAAAAGTTAATACTGATGGTGCCACACCAAATGATACTAAATCCGCTAAAGAATCTAGTTCCTTACCAAGATCACTAGAAACATTTAAATAACGAGCAACTCTTCCGTCATATCTATCAACTAATCCAGCAAGAAGTATAAATATTGCTGCTAATAAATACTCTGATTTAAATGTTGCTAATAATGATAATATACCAAAAGATAGGTTTATAAAAGTAAATATATTTGGTATACTACTTTTTCTCATATAATCACTCCTAATAAAAATATTAACAATAATAAAATTATATTAATGTAAATCCCAAAATTAAATATATCTTAGAACAAAATAACTTTGGACTAATTGTGAATAAAAAGTTAAAACATAGATATTATTGCATAATTTTTAGTATAAGTCAAAATGTAATTACTTATACAGCATTATCGACAATAGGATTAACAAATGATATAATTTTATAATATTGTAGGGTTTGTATAATATATTAAAAATGATACCATTAATTGAAAGAAATATCAATTTAATTTATTTATAGTAAGTAATTAAAAGTGGAGGGTAAGACATTGAAGAAAGTAAGATTTATATATAACCCATATTCGGGAGAGAATGCTATTTTAAAGGAACTTGATAAAATAATCACTATGCATCAAGATAAGGGATATACTATAGTTCCCTATAGAATTCAAAGGGGAGTAGATGTAATAAATGCTCTAGATATAGTAGATTCTACTTATGAATACATACTGATTGCAGGTGGAGATGGAACTATAGACACTGTTGTAAATGCTATGAAAAAAAGAGGAATAGAAATTCCAATAGGAATTATTCCTGTAGGAACAGCAAATGACTTTGCAAAACATTTAGGTATGCCTCAAGATGCAGGTGCATGTGTTGAGCAAATATTAGATTCTTATGCAGTTGGAGTAGACCTAGGTAAGGTAAATGATAATTACTTTGTAAATGTATTATCTACAGGATTATTTACTGATGTATCTCAAAAAACAGATACAAATTTAAAAAATACAATAGGTAAATTAGCATATTATTTAAAAGGTTTAGAAGAATTACCTAACTTTAGAAAACTAGATGTTAAAATAACTGCTAATGGCAAGGTATTTAATGAGCCTATATATTTAATGCTTGTGTTTAATGGTCAAACAGCAGGAAACTTTAAATTAGCAACTAAGGCTAAGGTTCAGGATGGGCTTTTAGATATAGTTATATTTAAGGCTTGTCATATTCCAGAATTAATACCTATGTTTATAAAGGTATTAAAGGGAGAACATTTAGAGGATTCTAGAATTGAGTATATAAGAACAGATGAGCTTCTTATAGAATCTGATGAGGAAATAGTTACAGATATAGATGGAGAGAGAGGGCCAGATTTCCCATTAAGAGTTCAATGTATTAAAGATGGAATACAAGTTTTAGGAATAAATAAGTAATATAAATAATAACTTATAGTAATGAGATTTAATATGTAAACAAGATAGGTGAGAAATAAATTAGGAGGAATTATGAATCAAACATTTATTTATTACACAGTATTGTTTCTTATAATTTTCATTACTATAAGTAATTTAGTAGAAAATTATAGGTATTCACCTAAAAAAATAAAAAATATAATAGGTATAGCTTTTTTGTTGCAAATTATAAGAATCGTATCCTTAATAGCACTAGCTTTAGTAAGTGATCAAAGGTATATAAGTTTATTTAAATATGTAGGTTTTTTAGATATAATATATATTCCTTTAATGGCATTAATAGCCTTTTATATTTTACTTAGAAGTGACAAGATAAATTTTCAGTTTTTTAAATTTGCACCAATAGTATTAACAGGATTTTATATTGGAGTCATAACTATTTTTAAACCTTTTTTTAAGATGTCTTGGGAATATGGTTACGTAATTACAACGGAAAAACAAATTTTACTTAAATCCATATATATTCTTTTTTTAGTAGCTATATTAAGCTCTTTAATACTTTTTAAAAAGGAAAACCATTCTGATAAAAAAGGGATAGTATTTTTAGGGGTGACCTTAGCTTTTATAATAATAGAAAACTCCTTAGAATTATTAGGAGTTAGATTTTTAAATGGTGCTATAATTAGTGAGCTAATATTATGTATTTTAGGTTTTTATATAGTTTTAACTTTTAAGAAAAATAGAATTTCTATAAGGGACTGTATCAAGAGTTAATAAAAAAACTTATAAACAGATTCTGAGAATTACTAGATTTTGACTTTCGCTTAAAATCTAGTAATTCTCTTTATACTATTTATAAGTTTTGCTTAAGTAATTTTGATACAGTCTCGTATTTTTTGAAAGAATAATAGAGTAAAAATAAAATTTAAAAAGTTAAGTGGATTATTAGATCCAAAATTCTTTTGAAGGTATATCCTCTAATATTTTTCCAGAATCTAATTTTATAATTCTTGAAGAGACCTCTTTTGCAAATTCCATATCATGAGTTATTATTAATACCCCAATATTTTCCTTAGCTAAGGATTTTATAATATTTGAAACATCCTTAGTTAAAGATGGGTCTAAGGCTGAGGTAGGTTCATCAAAACATATATATTTAGGGTTTAACATTAAAGCTCTAGAAATGGCAACTCTTTGTTTTTGCCCACCTGACAGTTCGCAAGGGTAAGATCTAGCTTTATCTTCTAAAGAAAGTCTAGAAAGAATTTGCAATGCTTTTTTAGTAGCCTCTTCTAGAGAAAGGTTTAGAGTGTGCATTGGAGCTAAAATTAAGTTTTCTAAAATATTCATATGAGGAAAAAGGTTAAAGGTTTGAAATACTAGTCCTATTTTTTTGTGAATTTCCTTTTGTGCTTTGGAATCTTTATATATTCCCTTCTCGCAAATTTTTAAAGAATCTAAGGTTATATCTCCAAAGTCACAGGTTTCAAGTCCATTTAAAATTCTAAGTATTGTTGTTTTACCAGCTCCAGAGGGGCCTAGTAAGGTTAATATTTCTCCTTCCTTAAGAGTGAAGGAGATGTTTTCTAATATCTTATTCCCCTTAAAGGATTTCTCTAAGTTTTTTATTTCTATCATTTTTAATCCTCCTAATTATAATATGAATATTTTTTCTCTAATCTATTAAATATTTTAGTTAGAATTCCTATTAACAGTAGATATATTATGCCTATTAAAAACAAGGGAAGGAGAGAAGCATCTCTGTTACTTGCAATTTTACCAGCTCTTAAAAGTTCACCTATGCCAACTACATAAACTAAGGATGTATCTTTAACTAAGGTAATAACTTCATTAGCAATTGAAGGCAAAGTCTTTTTAAATGATTGAGGAAGAATTATCTTTTTAAAGGTAAACCATTTTGAAAGACCTAGGATTTTACTTGCTTCAAATTGTCCTCTATCAATATCTTTTATACCAGATCTAAATATTTCGCCAAAATAAGCTGCGTAATTTAAGGTGAATGCTATTATGGCGGCTGGGAATCTATCTATGCTAACTCCTATTATTGGTAGTCCAAAAAATATAAATATTAGTTGTAATAATAAGGGGGTTCCACGCATAACTAAAACATATAAAGATGATATAAAGTTTACTATTTTAATATTTGATAATCTAAGTATTGCAACTATTATTCCTAAAGGAATAGATAAAAGTAGTGTTAATATAAAAACACCTAATGTATTTTTTAAGCCTTCTATTATTGAGGGCATTAAAGTAATAATATAATTCAAAGTTAATACCTCCTTATTTCTCTAAATCTTTTCCAAACCATTTATTAGATATTTTAGCTATAGTCCCATCCTCTTTCATATCTTCTAAAGTTTTATTTAAAGAGTCTATTAAATTAGAATTTTTTCTAAGTCCTATGCTATAACTTTCTTCCCCTAAGTCTTCAGTAAGAACATGAAATTTACTAGGGTCATTTTTAAAAATATAATACTGAGCAAGAATTTCATCACAAACAACTGCGTCACTTCTTCCAGCTTCTAAATCCATAAAGCAATCATTAAAGCTATCAAAAAGTACAGGCTCTCCATTTTTAAAGGATTTAGTTAGTTTTTGATTTTCAAATAAGGCATCAAGAGAGCTAGAACCATCTTGAGTAGTTACAGTTTTTCCTTTTAAATCCTTTAAAGTATTTATATTAGAATTAGAAAGGGTAACTATAACTTGTCTATTTTTTAAGTATGAATTTGTAAATGCAACTTTTTTTTCTCTTTCAGGTGTCATTGTATATCCATTCCAAATTAAATCTATATTTCCATTAGTAAGTTCAGTTTCTTTCATTGACCAATCTATTGGTTGGAAAATAACCTTTAAATTCATACGCTTAAAAGCTTCTTTTGCTAAATCAACATCAAAACCAACTATGTCCCCTTTTTCATTTTTAAAACCCATAGGAACGAAAGTGTCATCTATTCCTATAATTACTGTGTTACTATCTTTTTCAGTTTCTATTTTCTTTGAGGAACAACCAAAAATAAGAATAGATAAAATTACTATGCTAATTAATATAAATAATAACTTTTTCATATCTTTCTCCTTTCGATTTATTACATTAATACTTTATCATGATGAAGCAATAAAGTCAAATGAGAAATGAAATAATTTTATTTAAATATTGACAAAACGTTGCATTTTAGAGTTTATATAATATAATAAATTAGAGAGTTATGTAATTTTTTATTTATAGGTGGTGAAACTAAATGGAAGATAGCCCTCGAGAAGATAGGTGCAATTTTAAATTAAATATTATAAGAAAAGAGGGAAGTTATTTTCTAGATTAGATTAAACTTATAATATACTTCTCCTTTTCTTAAAAATGAAATTTAATTTTAAAATTTTTTTAAAATTAAAAAGGAGGAGAGCTGGATGAACAAATTAACAATGTTTTTATACAGTAACATAATCAATAAGAAAATATATGATGAATTCAATGAAGTCCTAGGAGTTTTAAAGGATGTTTATGTAACTACAGAGGATGGTTATCCAAGAATTATAGGGTATAAAGTAAAGAGAGATGGAGTCATATTTGATTATGAGTTTAAAAATATAGATTTTTACCAAAAAGATAATGGGAAATTTAAAATACAAATAAGGGGTAGTAGAGAGATATTACCTAGAAATTATAGCTATCTTTTATCTCAAAATTTATTAGATAGAAAAATAGTAGATATAAATGGGAAAAAAGTAGTTAAGGTTGATGATTTAAGAATAGTAAAAATAGCAGGTGAGTTTAGGGTAATAGCTGTTGAAACTGGAAAGATAGTAAAGTTTAGACGTAATGGATTAGAGGGATTAGGAAAATTATTAGCTAAAGTTTTTAAAGAAAAGTTTCAAGAAAAAGTTATTATGTGGGAAGATGTTGAGTCTTTAGAAATGATTAATGATAACTTAAAGTTAGCTATTCCATATAAAAAGCTTCAAAAATTACATCCAGCTGACTTAGCAGATATACTTGAAGAACTTGATGCCATAAACAGAAAAAAAGTTTTCGATAGCTTAGATGAAGATTTAGCTGCAGATACCTTAGAAGAAATAGAACCAGAAGTACAAAGTAGTATAATAAAGGGACTTTCCCATTCTAAAACTGCAGAGCTTTTTGAAAATATTCCAAATGACGAAATAGCAGACATTATAGATGAACTAGATGAGGAAGAAAGAGAAAAAGTATTAATTGCCTTAGAAAATGAAGACGCAGAAGAAGTTAAAGAGCTTATGGGATATTCAGATGAATCTGTAGGTAGTATAATGAACAAGGATTTTATATCTTTTAATTTAGATCTTACTGTAAAAGAGACTATAGAACTTTTAAGAGAATTAGATGCAGATGAAGAAGTTATGTACTATGTTTATATAACTGATGAAGAAGATAGATTAAATGGAGTTGTAACTTTAAGAGATTTAATAATGAATGAAGAAAATAAGAGACTTAAGGAAATTATGCACACATCTTCCATAAGTGTTAATATAGATAGTACTATAGAGGATGCCATAGAAAAATCAACAAAGTATGATTTAATATCTATTCCTGTTGTGGACTATGAAGAAAAATTAGTTGGTATGGTTCTTATTCACGATATAGTTGATGAATTAATTCCTAACAACTTAAAAAGAAAATTTAAGAAAAAGTACACAGATTAGTTGACAAATTTTAATAAAAGAATATAATAAAGTATATAATTCGTATCAAAATAGTCGGATAAATGTTGTGATAAAGTAAAGTATTATAAGGATAGGTCACAGAGAGAAAGTGGGGCTGGAAATCTTTCACCAAAGCTTTATAAGAAGTGCGCTTTTGAACAGGAATTTCGAAAAGTTATAAGTAGAAATTTTCGAGTATCACCCGTTAACGTGATAGAGTATTTATAGTACTTGATTAAGTGAGGTCTTTACCTAATTAGAGTGGAACCACGGAGTAAAAAGCTTCGTCTCTAAATAGTGTAAGGCCTTTTTATTATATTTTTAAGGAGGAAATTTATATGGTTTTTAACAGTCTTTTAAGTTTAATAGGAAACACACCAATATTAAAAGCAAATAATTTATTTGAAGGGAATAATGTATTTGTTAAGCTTGAAAAATTTAATCCAGGAGGAAGTATAAAAGATAGAGCAGCTTTAGGAATGATAGAAGAAGCTGAAAAAAATGGATTATTAAAAGAAAATGGAGTTATAGTAGAACCAACTAGTGGAAATACAGGAATTGCCATAGCTATGATTGGTAAAATTAAAGGGTATAAAGTTATTATAACTATGCCAGAGACAATGAGTAAAGAAAGAAGAGATATGATCAAAGCTTATGGTGCAGAGATAATTTTAACTGAAGGAAGCAAAGGAATGAAGGGAGCTATTGAAGAAGCAGAGAGGTTAGCTAGTACAAAGGGATATTTCATGCCTCAACAGTTTTTAAATGAAGCTAATGCTAAAAAACATTATGAAACTACTGCGGAAGAAATAATAAGAGATATTCCAGACTTAGATGTATTTATTGCAGGGGTAGGAACTGGAGGAACTATTACAGGAGTAGGAAGAAAATTAAAGGAATATAATCCTAATATAAAAATAGTTGCTGTAGAACCTAGTGATTCAGCTGTATTATCAGGAGAAAATTCTGGTCCTCATAAAATTCAAGGAATAGGTGCTGGATTCATACCAAAGATATATGACTCATCAGTAGTTGATGAAATAATAAAGGTTAAAAATGAAGATGCATACACTATGGCAAAAAACTTTGCTGATAAAGAAGGGGTTTTAGTAGGTATATCTTCTGGAGCTGCACTAAAAGGAGCAAAGGATATTTTAGAAAATATAGCAAAAGATAAAAAAGTGTTAGTTATAGCACCTGATGGAGGAGAAAAATATTTTTCAACAGGGCTATATGAGTAATTTGTAGGAGTGAAAATTTTGTTCAAAAATTTAAAATATGATATAGAAAATGTTATGAAAAATGATCCAGCGGCTAGAACAAAACTAGAGGTTTTATTGCTTTACCAAAGCATACATGTTTTGATATTTTATAGAATAGCACATGGACTATATAAGATAAAATTATTTTTTCTAGCACGATTAATTTCTCAGTTAGGAAGATTTTTTACAGGTATAGAAATTCATCCAGGGGCAAAAATAGGAAAAGGACTTTTTATAGATCATGGAATGGGTGTTGTAATAGGAGAAACTGCAGAAATAGGAGATAATGTAACTATATATCATGGAGTTACTCTTGGAGGAACTGGAAAGGACAAGGGTAAGAGACATCCAACTATAGGGAATAATGTTATTATTGGATGTGGAGCTAAAATTTTAGGGCCTATAAGTATAGGCGATGGAGCAAAAATAGGAGCAAACTCTGTAGTATTAAAGAATGTTCCAAAGGGAAAAACTGCTGTTGGAATTCCAGCAGTTATTAAAAATTAATTTATAAATATGCCAATTTTTATTATTTGGTTTATAATAAGACTATATATAAATTTTATTAGTTAGAGAAAAATTAAAACCATATGTTTTACATTTACTAACTAAAAATTTAATATAGTCTTTTTTAGTTTGAGGTGATAATTTTTGAAGGAAAAGATTTTAGAGTTTTGTAAATCTTTAGGATTAGATACTGTGGGATTTGTAAAGTGTAGAAGATTTTCAGAACTTGAAGAGGTGTACAATATAAGAAAAGATAAAGGGTTTGAAAATGAGTTTGAGGAACAGGATATAGAGAAAAGAGTGAATCCTAATGTGTACATGGAAGACGGGAAGACCATAATAACAATTGCTTTTCCTTATTTATATAATGAAGACTATGTTGATAATGGATTTTCAGTTTATACTAGAGGAATGGACTATCATTATGTTGTCTCTAATTTCCTTAAGAAGATAAGCGAATATATAGAGTCTTTAGGGGGACGGGCAATTTCTTTAGTTGATAGTAATTCATTACCTGAAAGATATATTGCATACTTAGGTAATATAGGATTCATAGGTAAAAACAATATGCTAATCACTAAAAAGTATGGTTCCTATGTGTTTTTAGGAGAAATAATTACGGATTTAGAAATTCAGTGTGAAGAAGAAAGAACTTTAGAGGAATTAAGAACTCATAAGGAATGTGGTACCTGTGAGATATGCTATAAAAATTGCCCAACTAAGGTTTTAAATAGAAGTAAGATGAAAAATACTAATTCATGTATGTCTTATATAACTCAGAAAAAAGATATAGAAGATAAATATTTAAAACTTATGAAGGGAAGAATATTTGGATGTGATAGCTGTCAAAAAGAGTGTCCATATAATAAGGAAATAACTTATACAAATATAGAAGATTTTAAACCTCTTACTTTTATGCAAAAGGATTCTTTTGAAGATTTTCATCAAATAAGTAAAAAAGAATTTAATGAAACTTTTAAAAAGACTTCTTGTGGATGGAGAGGTAAAAATACAATTTTAAGGAATATAATGATTAAAAAGGTCTTAATTAATAAGGAAGATATATCAAACTATCAATTAAATTCTGAAAGTCTTAAAAATTTTAGAAATAGACTTTTAAATTTTTATGATGTATAATAATATATTGTTAAAATTTGATACAGGAGGTAAAGTTATGTTTACTCGTATAGGAGCTAATATATTAGTTAGATTACCGGATAGTATTTTTAAACCAATAGCAGGAAAGTTAATCGGTGGATGTTTAAATAAATATGCTGACCTTAATGTTTATGGACTTGATAAAATAAAGAAGGAAGAGGGTCCATTTATATTTATAGGAAATCATTTAAGTAATGCAGATGGATTAGTTTTAGATAAGGTTTTACAAAAAGAATATGATCCATATTTTATTGCTGGAGTAAAGCTAAATGATGAGGCTTTAACTAATATAGGTACAAGATTAGTTAAAAATATAAAAATAAAGCCAAATTCAGCAGACAGAGAATCCCTAAGCAAAATTGTTAAGGCTGTTAAGGGTGGAGAAAATATAGTTATTTTCCCAGAAGGAACAAGAAGTAGAAATGCAAAAATGATAGAAGCTAAAAAGGGAATTATACTTATAGCAAGATTAACAAAGGCCAAAATAGTACCTTTTGGAATGACTGGAACTGAAAAGCTTATGCCAATAAATGATGAAAATATGGGAGCAGAAAAGTTTCATCATTCAAAGGTTAACATAAAGTTTGGAACTCCTATTGACCTTCCAAAAAAAGAAAAAGATGAAGGAAAGCATGAGTATGAAGAAAGGGCTTTAAATTACCTTATGAAAAATATAGCCAATCTTTTACCAGAAGATTATAGAGGGGTATATAAGGATTAGGGGGATATACTATGAAAAAGAGAACTAAAGAGGTATTAGAAATATTAAAAGAAGAGTATCCAGATGCTAAATGTGAGCTAAATTATGAAACTCCCTTTCAACTTTTAGTTGCTACTATTTTATCAGCACAGACTACGGATAAAAAGGTTAATGAGGTAACTAAAGGGCTTTTTAAAGACTATCCAGATGTAGAATCTTTTTTAACTATAAGTCAAGAGGAACTAGAGGATAGAATAAAGCAAATAGGACTTTATAGAAATAAAGCTAAAAATTTAATTATGATGGTTCATCAATTAAAAGAAAATTTTGGTGGAGAAGTTCCTAAAACTATGGAAGGAATAACTTCTTTAGCTGGGGCTGGAAGAAAAACTGCCAATGTGGTTTTATCAAATGCCTTTGGAGTTCCATCTATTGCAGTAGATACTCATGTATTTAGAGTTTCAAATAGAATTGGCTTAGCACATTCAGATAATGTACTTGAAACTGAAAAACAACTTCAAAAAGAATTACCTAAAAAAGAATGGTCCTTAACCCATCATCTTTTAATTTTTCACGGGAGAAGATGTTGTATAGCTAGAAAGCCTAAATGTGATATATGTAAGATAAATAAATACTGTGATTATTTTAAAAATAATAGATAAAAAGCTACACAAAATAGTGTAGCTTTTTTTTTATTTGCTAGCTTCTTTTTTATTATATAAAAATATAGAAAAAGATGCTAATAAAATTAAGGCATATCCTATTAGGGATATTTTATCTGGTATATCTCCAAATAATACAAAGCCTATTAAGGCTGTGAAAATAACTTGAGTATAGTCATAAATTGAAATATCTCTTGCTGGAGCATATTTATAGGCAGCTGTTAATGCAAATTGAGCACAAGAAGCGGCAACCCCTGCAAGAATTAAAAATACAAATTGTTCTAAGCTAAAGGTTTCAAATTGAAATAACATAATAGGAAAAGTAGTTACTATTGAGAAGAAAGAAAAGAAGAAAACAATAGTAGCTCCCTTTTCTTTACCACCTAAGTATCTAACAAAGGTATAAGCACCTCCAGCAAAGGCTGCTGAACAAAGTCCAATTATAGCAGGAATAAAGTTACTTGCTAAATTCCCAGAAGGTCTAACTATAAATAAAACTCCAGAGAATGCAGCTAAAAGACATATTATATGAATTGGTTTTAATTTTTCTTTTAGGAATAAATAAGAAAATATAATAACGAAAAACGGACTTAATTTATTAAGAATAGTAGCATCTGATAATATTAATCTATCAATTGCATAGTAATTAGCCCAAATTCCTAAGGTTCCTAAAGCAGAACGTCCTATAAGAGCAAGTCTATTTTCCTTGTGTCCAAAAAGTAAGGCATTATCTTTTTTCACTAAATAAAATGCCACAAAACAACTAACTAAGTTTCTAAAGAAACTTTTTTCTATTGATGGTAAATCACCGGATAATTTTACAAATGTACTCATAAGAGCAAAACTAAGTGCTGATATGGTTATTAAAATTATACCTTTTGTTTTATTATTCATTTAATCCTCCTATTAAATTGTTGAAATTTTTATAATAACATTTTAGATGTTAAAAATAAATAGGTCAATATTAATAATATATAGTAATTTTATGAAGAAATGAATAAATTTTTGAAAAAAGAGGTATTTTTACTTATTTTAAATATTTATTTAATATATAATAGAAGTACTATGCTAAATAAGAATGGGGAAAATTTAGATATGTTAATTGGACTTTTTAACAATTTAGGTATTAAAGAGAAAACATTAAAAAGAATAGCAATAGTCACAGTAATATTACTTAGTTTATTTTTTATAAAAGGGTTAAATTTAATTTGTGCCTTAAATAGAGATTTGTTTAAGGATGTAAGTGTAGTTTATGCTGCTGAAGAAATTATAGTAATGACTCAAATAATTCTTTGTATTATGATATTATCTATATGCTTTATATATTATAGAGGACTTAAACGAAAAGAGTTCTTTGGTATATCCCTTGTTTATGTAAGTATTATTACTGAAATGATTTTTATAGTCTTAACAGGAAAAATAGTTGAAAATCAGGTTTATGACTTGAATTTATTTAGTTTGTTATTTAGAGGGATATTACTACTTTTAGCTGTTTTATGCTTTGAAAATTTTGATGCTTTTATAAGGAAATATAAAAAATTAACCTTAGTATTTGTAATATTGGTAACGATTATATTACAAATATTAAATGTCAATTATAACATAGGAATATATACATATAATTTTATATATAATTTAACTTTAGTTTTAATAGTTTTAACATATATATCTTGTATAATATTTTGTTTAGTTAGAATTTTTCAATTTAGAGAAATAACTTATTTAGTAATAATGATAAGTGCTTCACTTATGTTATTAAAATTAGTTTATGGCCTTTCTTTAAGTATAACTAATAATAATCTTATAAAAATAAACATTGTATTTTTTAATTTTATATCATTTATGAGCTTTGTATTTGGTATGTTTTTTGATTTACTTCAAGTTATAAAAAATAAAAATTTTATGCAAGAAGAACTAAGTGCATTTTTTAACCTAATAGAATTTGATTGTAATAGTGAAGTTGTAGTACTTAGTAACAATTTAAAAGTTCTTTATGCAAATGAAAAATGTAGAAGTAAGAGAATATCACCTAAAAATAGAGAAAATAAAACTTATATTGATTTAGAAAAACAAATTAAAGGATTTTTATATGATAAAAATATAATTTGTATAGAAAGTGTGCTTAGAAATTCTAAGGAATGGAAAGGTATAATAAAGTTAAATGAAGAGGATGAAGTTGTAAAAGTAAATCTTCAGAGAATAAAAAAAGAAAAAAATCTTTATTATGTACTTAGAATTAATGATATAACAGAAGAATACAAAATGGAGAAAAATTTAAAATTAGAGGAGCAAAGGCTTAGAGGAGTTACTGAAAATATAAAAGATTTAATATTTACAATTGATGTTGAAGGAAAAATAAGCTATGTAAATAAAGCAGTAATAGATGTTTTAGGATATAGTGAAGAAGAATTAATAGGAAAAAATTATTATGATTTATTATTAGTTGAATCTAATTTAAATATAATAGACAGCAAATATTTTAATGAAGATAAGATTTTAACAATAGATAAGGTAAGATCTAAAAAAGGGTTGGTTCAATTAGAATCCATTTCTAGTAGAATTAAGGATAATAAAAATAATACCTTAGGATGGGTAAGAGTTGCTAGAAATATAGAGGATGTAAGAGAAATAGAAATATTAAAGAATAAATTTGAAGAAATAAAGCAATATGACAAGGTTAGAAGTGAGTTTTTTGCAAATTTATCTCATGAGCTTAGAACTCCTATTAACATAATATATTCATGCATACAGCTTTTAAACACTAGTAAAAAGAATAAGGCAAACTTTGCTAATTTATATGATAAGTATGAAAAAACTTTAAAACAAAATTGTTTTAGGATGTTAAGGCTTGTAAATAATCTTATAGATATAACAAAAATAGACTCTGGTTTTATTAAGATGGACTTTATTAATTATGACATAATAAAGCTTACAGAAGATATAACTATGTCTGTAATTCCTTATGTAGAATCTAAGAATATAGATATAATCTTTGATACTAATTGTGAGGAATTAGAGATAAGATGTGACCCAGATAAAATTGAGAGAATAATTTTAAATTTATTATCTAATGCCATAAAATTTACAGAGCCAGGTGGAAAAATAGAAGTTAGTATTTTTGCAGATGAAACTTGGGTAGATATAAGGGTTAAGGATACAGGTATAGGAATTCCATCACACATGAAAGAATTTATTTTTGAAAGATTTATACAAAATGATAAATCCTTAAATAGAAATAAAGAAGGAAGTGGAATAGGATTATCCTTGGTTAAATCCTTAGTGGAATTACATGAAGGAAAAGTTTTCTTAAGAGAAAGTAATGAATCAGGTAGTGAATTTTCAATATTACTACCTAATGTGAAATTGGAGAATGATGTTTGCGAAAATGGAAGCTTAGATTATAAAACAGAGGTTGAAAAAATATCAATAGAGTTTGCTGATATTTATGAAATATATTAGGAGATTTAATAAGTTTAAATGATTTCATAAACTTTCTATTTTAAAAAGATAATGATATAATATTAAGGGCTTGTTTAAAAAAGACAAGTCCTTAATTATTTCTATTTGGAGGTAAAAATATGAAAGTTGGAGTAATAATGGGAGGCATTTCTTCAGAAAGAGAGATATCAATACAAAGTGGCAATTCTGTAGTTCATGCCTTAGATAAAGATAAATATGAAGCTATTCCTATAGTTTTAAATGAAAAAGAAGATTTAATAGAGAAGGTTAAAGGAATTGATTTTGCTCTTTTAGCTTTACATGGAAAATTTGGTGAAGATGGAACTGTTCAATCTGTTCTTAAAACTTTAGGAATACCATTTTCAGGATGTGGTCCATTAAGTAGTGCTATATGTATGGATAAGGACATGACAAAGAGAATTTTAGCCTTTGGAAATGTTAGAACAGCAAGATGGGTAATGGTTTCATCAGTAGATGAAATAGACTATGAAAAAATAGAAAATTTAGGTTATCCAGTATTTATAAAACCTAATAATGGGGGATCATCAGTTGCTACAACTTTAGTTGAATCTAAAGAAGCAGTTAAGGATGCTGTGTTAGAAGCCTTAAAATATGATACAGAAGTAATGATTGAAGAATACATTAAAGGTGATGAGATAACTTGTCCTATAATTGATGGAAAAATGTTACCTGTTTTAGCTATAAAACCAAAGGGAAAATTCTTTGATATAGCTTCAAAGTATGAAGATGGAGGAGCAGATGAATTTATAGTTAAATTAAATGAAGATCTTCATAAAGAAGTAGAAAAAATGGCTTTAGAAACTTACAAGTTATTAAAGTGTGATGTATATGCTAGGGTAGACATGCTAGTAAAGGATAATATTCCATATGTATTAGAAGTAAATACATTACCTGGTATGACAAAGAATAGTTTATTCCCTAAAAGTGCAGCAGGAATAAATATGAGTTTTGAAGAACTTTTAGATACAATAATAGAAAAATCTTTAAAGGTTAATAGAGAATAATTTTATTTAGTAACAACTTTCCCTGTAATATTATATTTTATATAGTAAGAACTACTTTGCAGGGAGAGTATTAATGCAAGATAAAAATCCATTAAGTACATTTGGTCCAGATTTAAATGAATTTAGCAGAGATGTTAATTTCTTAACACTAGCTAAAAATTCAGATTTTATTTATTTAAGAGCTTCAGGCTCTGGAACAGGTAAACTAAGAATTGATAATAAGTTTTTAGAGTTTGCAAAAGAGTGCAGAAGATTAGGAATTCCATGTGGTGCATATCATTTTGCTAAACCTTCTAAGGATTTAGATAGTGCTGTTATTCAAGCAGATCAATTTATTGATGTTTTGCAACAGGGTTTTGGAGATGGGGACTATGGAGATCTATTTCCAGTATTAGATGTGGAAACTCCTACAGATAAATCCTTAACTACTACAGAGCTTGTAAATTGGATTGATAGATTTAGAGATAGATTTGAAGAAAAAACTAGAAGAAGATTAATGTTATATACAGGATTATTCTTCATAGGTCTCTATGATGATTTTAAAGTTCCAGGAAAGGGATACCCTTTAAGTGATATGCCTTTATGGATTGCTATGTACACTAGAATTCCTTCTAATCCAAGGATTCCACCAAATGTTGGAGGATGGAAGAGATGGACTATGTGGCAATTTACTGATGAAGGAAAATTAGATGGAGTTGGAAGTCCGGTAGATTTAAACTGGGGGCCAAATAGCATAGATAGTTTAATGCCACCTTCTGCAGTTACTGGACTAAACGCATATATATCTGGTAATAAAATATTTGTTAATTGGACAGCTAATAAAGAGGATGATTTAAATGGATATAATGTTTTTGTAAATGATAATTATGCAGGAACATTACCAAGAAAAGCAACTAAAATTGTAATTGATAAAAGTAGATTTTATCTTCCAAAAGGAAAGCCAATAAGAATATCAATAGAAGCTTTTGATATTACTGGAGATTTTTCGAAAGAAAGAACTGAATATGTTTTAGATAATAATGGTGAATTCCTAGGATAGATTGGTTTTTATGTTAAATAGAGTTAAATTTTTTTAGCTCTATTTAATTTTTCTCCAAAAGCTATAAAAATTTTGTTATAATAAGAAATGTTATTATATTGTAATAATTTTTAGTAATATTTAGATTATAGTTTTTTTAGAAGGTTTTAGAGAGGAGAGTAATTGTGAAAGAAGAAAAGAAGAAATCAAGCACAGGCTTACTTAAAAGCAAAAAGAAAATAATAATATCAATAGTTATTGTATTAGCAATTATAATAGGTTCTATTGTTGCATATATAGTTAGTATTCAGAAAAAAGTTGAAGAGTGGAATGATAAGATATATCCTAACGTATATGTTGAAAATGTAAATTTATCAGGAATGACAAAGGAAAAGGCCATTGAGGTTTTAGAGAAGGATGTAAAAGAACCTGTAGAACATAAAACTATAAAAGTTCAGGCGGCAGATAAAAGTATTGAAATAAAATATTCTGATTTATCACCAGAATATAATATAGATGAAACTGTTAATGAAGCTATGAATTATGGAAAAGATTTAAATCTTTTTGAGAAAAATAACCTTATAAATGGAAAAGATAAAAAGGAATTAAATTTAGATTTTAAATATGATGAATCTAAGTTAACAGATTATGAGAAAAAACTTACTGAAATGGTAAATCAAAATGCTAAAAATGCTACCATAAGTATAAATGGTAGTAATATAAGTGTAATAGAAGGCGAAGATGGAAGAGCCATAGAAGAAGATAAAATGGTTTCTTTAGTAAAAGAAGCTATAAATGCAAATCCAGAGGATAATTCAGTTGTGGAAGTACCTGTAGAGGTTACAAAACCAAAAATAACTAAGGAAATGCTTTCAAAAATAGACGGCGTTATAGGAAGTTTTACAACAAGTTATACAAGCTCAGATGCTAATAGAAGTGCTAATGTTGAAATTGCAGCTAAAACGGTTAATGGAACTATTTTAATGCCAGGAGATACATTTAGTTATAATAATACTTTAGGGGAAAGAACCACAGCTAAGGGATATAGAGATGGAGCGGCTTACGTAGGAAATAAAGTAGTAATGGTTACTGGTGGAGGAATCTGTCAAGTTTCTACAACATTATACAGAGCTGTTTTAAGAGCTGGAATAATGCCAACAGAGAGACATAATCATAGTATGACAACTACTTATTCAGGCCCAAGTGAAGATGCTACAGTTTCATGGGGATCTTTAGACTATCAATTTAAAAACCCTTATGATTTCCCAATATATATACAAGGATATACAAGTAATAAACATGTAACATTTAATATATATGGAAATGTACAAGGTATGGATGGAAAAACTTATGAATTACAAACTGTAGTAAATGAAACTCTAAAACCATCAGTTAAAACAGTTGATGATCCTAATTTGCCAGAGGGACAAAAAGTTGTTGAGCAAAGACCAGTTACAGGATATAAGTCATCAGGATATTTAGTAACTTATCAAAATGGAAAAGAAATAGATAAGAAATTAATAGGACATGATGTATATAAACAAAAGGATGAAATTATAAAGGTTGGAACAAAAAAAGCTGAGCAACCAAAGCAAGAAGCACCAAAACAAGAACAGCCAGCTACTGCAAAGCCAGAGGAGCCAAAACAAGAGGCAACTCAGCCATCAACATCACAACCTGCTACAAATCAAGCACCTGATGCAACACCTCAAACACCTAATGCAGGGCAAACACCACCAGCGCAGTAAAATGCAGGAATAAATTAAAAGATAAAATAAATAATTTTTAGTTTTAAAGTGAATTAAAAATTTATTTTAAAACTTAAGCCATAAAATAAATTTAATATGCTAAAAGGGGGAGAGGTTAATAAATTAACTCTCTCCTTTTATTTTGGGAGGAGAATTTATGAAGTATAAAATGATATGTATAGATATGGATGGTACATTATTAAATTCAAAGAAAGTTGTAAGTGAAGAAAATAGAATTGCATTAAAAAAAGCTTATGAAAAAGGAGTACACATAATAATATGCACAGGAAGAAATCCTAAAAATGCAATATATTTTTCAGAATTTTTAGGAGTAAACTGTGCTGTAATAGCTAATAATGGAGCTTGGGTAATTGATGAAGATAAGGAAGTTATAATATCAAAGGATGTTTTAGATGAAAATCAATGTATGGATATTATGAGCATATGTAAAGAGTATAAAGGGGTTCCTAGTTTTCATTCAAGGGATAGTGTGTATTGGCCATCAAGATTTAGAAAATATTTATGTGATATTATTTTGAATAAAAAAATACCTGAAAAATATAGAGTTAAGAATATTTATGTGAAAGAAAAAGAAGAGTGGAGAAAGGTCTTTAAAAGCAATAACATAGGTAAGTGTATAATAATAGAATTAAATACTAAAAAGCTAAAGAAAATAAGAGAAAATTTAATTAAAAAAGGTAATTATGAAATTACTCAATCAGGAAGATATGCCTTAGAAGTAAATAATAAAGGGGTATCAAAGGGAAGGGCTGTAAAGGCTTTAGCAGAGGAATATAAGATAAAAAGAGAAGAGATTATATGTATAGGTGATAATGAAAATGACTTATCTATGATTACTTATGCAGGCTTAGGTGTTGCTATGGGAAATGCCATAGATTCTTTAAAGGAAAAAGCAGATTATATAACTGAAAGTAATGATAAAAATGGGGTAGCAAAGGTAATATATGAATTTGTATTAAAGAATGATTAACTTGCATTTTATTTCATTAGATAATATCATATACTTGTGACTTAACTTAAAAATTTATAATTTTTTACATTTATTTGGAGGGACAAAGGTGAATCTTAATATAGTATTATATCAACCAGAAATACCACAAAACACTGGTAATATAGCAAGAACATGTGTTTTAACAAATTCAAAGCTTCATATAATAAAACCTATGGGCTTTGTTATAGATGATAAACATTTAAAAAGAGCTGGATTAGATTATTGGAGTCAATTAGATCTTGAAATTCATGAAAGTTATGAAGATTTTATGAAAAAGTATGGAGATAAGAAAATTTACTTATCAACAACTCATGCTGAGGATCATTATGATGAAGTAAAGTATGAAGAGGGAGCTTTTATAATGTTTGGAAGAGAGTCAGCTGGAGTTCCAGAGGACGTTCATAATGCTCACCATGGAATAAAAGTACCAATGATAAATACAACTACTAGGAGTTTGAATTTATCAAACACAGTAGCTATTATAGCTTATGAAGCTTTAAGACAAATTGGATTTCCAAACATGAAATAAGGGGGAAATATATTTTGGATAAAATAAAGATCATAACAGATAGTACCTGTGACTTATCTAAGGAGATTATAGAAAAGTATGACATAGACGTAATGCCTATGTTAATAAACTTTGGAGAAGAGAGCTATTTAGATGGAGTTGAAATAAAAGTAGACTCTATGATGGAGAGAATTGAAAGAGAAGATACTCTTCCAACTACAGCTCAAATAGTTCCAACTAGATTTATAGAGAAATATAAGGGTTACTTAGAAGAGGGATACAAAGTTATATCTATACATATATCATCTAATATGAGTGGTACTTATCAATCAGCATGTTTAGCTAAAGCTGAGTTAGAAAGTGATGATATAGTTGTAATAGATTCAAGAAATGTAACAGTTGGACTTGGATTAATTGTATTAAAAGCAGCTAGATTAATAGAATCAGGAATAACTTTAGAGGATTTAGAAAAAGAAATTTTAGAATACAGGAATCATATTAAAAGTACTATAGCCTTTGAAAGTTTGGACAACTTAGTAAGAGGGGGAAGACTTTCAAAAGGGAAAGCTTTATTTGTTAATGCCTTAGGCATAAAACTTATGCTTAATGTACTAGATGGGGAAATGAATGTTCAAGGAAAAATAAGAGGAACTAAAAAGATGGTAAAGGCTATGATTGAACAATTTGATTCAATCCCTAAAAAAGAAGGAGAGCCTATTATATTAGTTGAACTTGAAAATGAGGACATTTACTTACCTATAAAGGAATATTTAGAAAATAATAATATTGAATATTTAAAACTTCCTCTAGGATGTTCAGTAGCAATTCATTCTGGTCCTAAAGTTTGTGCATTATTTTATGTAGAAGAATATTAAAAGAAACTCCTAAGGGAGTTTCTTTTTTTTACATAAATTTTCTTACTTAAAGAAATAATAATTTTGACTAAAAAAATAGGAGGACTAAAAATGAAATTAAAAAAAACGTTTAAAGTTTTGGCTTTGCTTTTAGGAGTAACTTCAATAATTGCTGGGTGTGGTGCAAACAATTCATCAGCTTTAAAAAAAGTAGATGTTATAGAAAAACAAGTTTATAATTTTGCTTTAGTAAAAGATGACTTTTCTAATGAGGAAAATTATTTTACTGACTTAGCTGTAGATGGATTAGAGAGAATAAAAAAAGAATATGGTGCTAGAATAGAAGTTTTTGATACTAATTCATCAGAGGATTATGAGAAGAGACTTAGAGAAGCAGCTCAAAATAATGACTTAACTTTTGCTTCAGCCTTTAAATTTCTAGAGAGTTTAAATAATGTGGCTAAAGATTATCCAGATAAAAACTTTGCTATAGTAGATACTGTATCAGACCTTCCAAATGTAAAATCTATAGATTTTAAGGATGAAGAAGGTGCATTTCTAATGGGAATAATAGCTGGTAATACTACTAAAACAAACAAGGTAGGTTTTATAGGTGCAATAAAGGAAGAATTAATAGAAACATTTTTATCAGGATTTATGGCTGGACTAAAGGTTTCAAATGAGGAAGCCTATAAAAATATAAGAAAAGGAAATTTAGTTCAGTACATAGGAAACTTTAATGATCAAAAGAAAGCAAATGATATAGCTAAAAAAATGTATGATGAAGGGGCAGATATAATATTTGAATCAGCAGGAGAAGCTGGAAAAGGACTTTTTAAAGCTGCTAAGGAAAAAGGAAAGTATGCTATTGGAGCTGATATTGATTGGGCAGAAAGATTTCCAGAGTATGCTGATGTTATATTATCATCAATGATAAAGAATCTAGATGATGCAGTATATACTACAGCAAAAGAAGTTATAAATAGTGATTTTAAAGCTGGCCCAAAGAATAAAATGGAAATAGGGCTTAAGGATAATGGAATTGAGATAGCTAAGACAACAAGCAATTTAGTTTCTAAAGAAGTTTTAGATAAAGTAGAACAATATAGAACTTCTATTATACAGGGAGAATTTAATGTGCCAAAGACCTTAGATGAGGTTGAAAATTTTAATATTAAGTAAAAGCAATATAAATATGAAGGTTGACAAAAGGTATATAAGTGTGTAATTATAAAGTGAAAATAAAATAAGAGCATTAGGTGTTTAGTAACTTAATAGGGAAAGTTAAAAACTGCAGCCCCCGCTACTGTTGATAAGGACGAGAACAAAAAGCCACTGTGATAAATAGTCATGGAAAGGATTGTTTTAGGATGATTTATTAGCCAGGAGACCTGCCTAGTATGCTATTCTTATTGTTTCGGAGGGAAGCATTATATAAGTTTAAAAGTATGTAAATTATTTTAACTGGTGGGGATAGTTATCCGTACCAGTTTTTTATTTTGAAAAAATATTTACAGAAAGAATGAGTATAAGCTTTTCTAAAGATTAATTAGAAATAGAGATTTCTAATTAAAAATTTTAACTCTATTTAATTAAGGATCAATTATTCTAAGGTTATACAAAGATATTATGTTTTAGTATAATTATGAAAAATTGAAATTATAATTTATGTTTTGTTGGGTATGAAATTTTATTTAATATTAAAAGTATAACTTACTAGTTAATAGATGCCTTATAATGTAGAGAGAAGGAAAATAATATTAATTAGGAGGGTAAAATAATTATGAATTTTACTAAGGAAAAAAAGAGATTAGATGTTAAGAGTTTGTGTTTTTCAGCTATACTTATAGCAATAAGTGTTATATTAGCTAACTTCCCTATATTCTCTAGTATAGCATTAGATTCAATGCCAGCTTTTGTTGGGGGAATAATAATATCACCTGTAGTTGGAGGAATAATAGGACTTTTAGCTCATTTATTTGTAGCTTTAAGAACAGGATTTCCTTTAAGTTTACCAGTACATATTTTAGTAGCATTAGAAATGTTTGTTGTTGTATACATAACATCAATAATATTTAACAGAGGAAAAGTAATTTTAGCAGGAATTGTTGGTACTCTTTTAAATGGAATAGGATTTACTTTTATAACAGGAGTATTTATGTATTTTGTTTTAGGAGGAATGAATCCTGTAGACTTTTTAAAACTTTTAGGATTACCACTTACTTTAGCAAGCTTAGTTAATATAGTTATAGCATTTATAGTAAGTAAGGGATTAAAAAATGCAAATATACAAGTTTAGAGACTTAACTGTATTAGAAAATGAAAAAAATAAACTAGTAATAGCTTGCGATAGTTGTGGTGGAATTGGTGAAAATGAAGGAGACTTTGTAAAAGCCGAAAATGAGATTGTATCATATTTCTCAGCTAGAGTATGTCTTTTTGAGCTTTTAGCTTTTAGGGCAAAACCATTAGTAATAGTTAATAACTTGGGTATGTCTATGAATAATGGAGGAGAAAAAATAATACAAGGAATCAATAGAGCCATAAAAGAGTATAATGCTGAGGACTTTTTCTATGAAAAATCCAATTTATCAGAGTGTGTAACAGGAAGCACAGAGGATAACTTTAAAACTATTCAAACCTTTTTGGGATTAACTATAATAGGAGAAAAAGAAGAAAACTTAAAGGTTAATTTTGAAAAGGGAGATTCCATTTGTTTATTAGGAATACCTAAAGTTGGACAAGAAGTTTTAGAGGATATAAATAATAATATTGGAGAAATCGTTACTTTTAAAGACTTTAAGATTTTAATGGATAATAAGGATGTTAAAGATATATTACCTATTGGATCAAAGGGGATTATTCATGAAATAAGTGAATTAGAAAAGAGTAATAAAATAAGGATAAACTTATCCTATGAAGGTGATTATTTAAGAAAATCAGCAGGACCTGCTACAGCTTTATTATTTATTTTAAGAAATAATTCTTTAGAAGATATAAAGAGAAAAATAAAAACTCCTATAATAAAAATAGGAAATATTATTTAAATTAAATATAAAAATAGTAAGGGCATTTATCAAAGCTTAATAAAACTTAAAAAATATTCTTAAAATCATTAGATTTTCCTAAGAAGTTTTGTAAGTTTTATTAAAAATTATTTTGGTATATGCCTTTCTTTTATAATTAGCTAAAATTTTAAATTATTGAAAAATAATTTTATTTGATGGATAATTATATAAGAAAGGTTAAAAGATAAAAGTAATAGGTTAGAATTAGATAATTTTAGGTGATATATATATGTTAATGGATTTTAATTTGAATTTAACCCAAGAGCAAAAGCTTATTATGACCCAGCAAATGCAACTTTCAATAAAACTTTTGCAAATGTCAACATATGATTTAAGAGAATATATTGAAAAAGAATTTTCAGAAAATCCTGTATTAGAAGCTCAGTATGAGGATATTAAAGAGGTATCAAAAGAGCAAGATAGATTAGAATATAAAGAGTTAGTAAAATATTTAGAGTCAGATAACTATGGTTCTCAAAGTTATGGTGAATATGATGAGGAAGGAATATCACCTTTTACTTTCATAAGTAAGCCAGAATCTTTAACAGATTATTTAGAAGGTCAAATATTAGAACTACCCATAGACGAATATATGAGAAGTGTATGTAGTTATATGGTCGAGTGTTTAGATCAAAAGGGATATTTAGATATAAAAAAAGAAGAATTAATGAATGAGCTAGAGTGTTCTGAAGAGACTTTTAATAGGGCTTTAATAGTTATTCAAAACTTAGAACCTGCTGGTATAGGGGCAAGAGATTTAAAGGAATGCTTAGAAATTCAGTTAGAAAGAAAAGGTGAAAATGACCCTATAGTTAAAGAGATTATAGATAATCATTTAGACGATTTAGCAGATAATAGATATCAAGTTATTGCAAAGGATTTAGACATTACTCCTAAAAAAGCACAAGATTATGGAGATTTAATAAAAACTTTAGAACCAAAACCATCAAGAGGCTTTTACACTGGTGATGAGGTGGGATTTATAATTCCTGATGCGGAAATAAGAAAGATAGATGGAGAATTCCTTATATTAATGAAGGATGGAGTTTTACCTATGCTTTCAGTTAACCCTTTATATAAAGATATATTAAAAGATAGTACTAATGATAAAGAGGCTACAGAGTATGTAAAGGAAAAAATAGATAAAGCTATGTTTTTAATTAAAAGTATAGAACAAAGAAAAAGCACTCTACACAAAGTTCTCCAAAAAATACTTGAAAAGCAAAAGGATTATTTTGAGAAGGGTGAAAAATATTTAAAACCTATGACTTTAAAAGAAATAGCTGAGAAGCTAGAAATGCATGAATCAACTATTTCAAGAGCCATAAGAGATAAGTATATTTTAACTTCCATGGGAACAATAAAGATAAAGGATCTTTTTGTAAACTCAATAAGTAATAAGGAAAAGAGTCATGGAGAAGAAGATGTTACAGTTATAAATATAAAAAAGGCTTTAGAAGAAGTAATTAAGGAAGAGGATAAAAGGAAGCCCTTATCAGATCAAGCCATAAGCGAAATTTTAAAAGAAAAAGGAATGGCTATTTCAAGAAGAACTGTGGCAAAATACAGAGAAGAGTTAGGCATAAAGTCATCTAGCAAGAGAAAAAGATTTTAAAATAGAAAAGAATTTCTATCTTGTGGTAAATGAGGTTATAAAGTGCTTATTTTCAGTGAAAATATAGAGAGACTGGGTAATATCTCTATATTTTTTTATATTTTTTAAAAAAATAAGAAAAAATTTTCTAAAAACCCTTTAATTTTTTCTTAATATGTTTTATAATAAACGTGCGGGACATTTGAGAAGCGAGTGGGACTTAGAGTGTCCAAAGGAGTTGTTAGATTTGCTAGAGATTTTAAAATTGCAAAAGATAATAGTTCCTGAAATGGTAGAACTATTAGTTAAAAGATACAATATAATCAGAACAATTTATTATAATCAGCCAATAGGTAGAAGAGCTTTGGCAAACAATTTAAATTTAGGTGAAAGAATTGTAAGAACAGAAATAGGTTTTTTAAAATCTCAAAACCTTATACAAATAAACACTCCAGGTATGTCTGTAACCCAAGAAGGAGAGTTCATGTTAGAATCTTTAAAGGGATTTATACATGAAATAAAAGGGCTATCTAATCTTGAGAAGCAATTATGTGATATGCTTCATGTAAGAAATGTAATTGTTGTTCCAGGAGATTGCAGTGAGGATGAAAACACTATAAAAGAGCTTGGAAAAGCCGCTGCAAATTATTCTAAGAATATCATTAAAGATGGCTATACTATTGCTGTTACTGGTGGAAGTACTGTAAAAGAAGTTATAGACGAATTACCAGAAATGGCAAACCTAAAAAATGTGTTAGTGGTGCCTGCAAGAGGTGGTATGGGTAAGAAGGTTGAGACGCAGTCAAATACATTAGCTGCAAATTTAGCTAAAAAGTTAAATGGAACCTATAAAATGCTTCATGTTCCTGATAATATAAGCAAAGAAGTAATGGATGCTTTAATGAAGCAGGAAGATATGAAGGAACTTATACAAAATATTAAAAATGCAGATATGCTAATATATGGTATAGGTCAGGCTAAAAAGATGGCTAACAAAAGAGGAGTGCCTAAGGATCAAATAATAAAGTTATTAGATTTAGGTGCTATAGGAGAAGCTTTTGGATGCTACTTTAATGATAAGTCAGAAGTTGTTTATGTAATGCCAACTTTAGGGGTTACAATAAATGATCTTAGAAAAATAAAAAATCACATAGCTGTAGCTGGTGGTAAGAATAAAGCAGAAGCTATTTTAACTACTGTTTATGGCAATGAAAATGCCGTTCTTATTACTGATGAAGGAGCAGCTAATGAAATTTTAAATTTTTTAAATAGAGATGAATAAAAAAATATGAAATCTCTAAAAATAACTTTGTTTAAAATATTTTTAAATATTTTATATATAAAAAACAACATCTTTTAGGAGGTATTTATAATGGTAAAAGTAGCTATTAACGGATTTGGAAGAATAGGAAGATTAGCGTTAAGATTAATGATCGACAACCCTGAGTTTGAGGTTGTAGCAATCAACGACTTAACTGATGCTAAGACTTTAGCACACTTATTCAAATACGATTCAGCACAAGGAAGATTCAATGGTGAAATAGAAGTTAAAGAAGGAGCTTTCGTAGTTAACGGAAAAGAAATCAAAGTAACTGCTAAAAGCAACCCTGCTGAATTACCATGGGGAGAATTAGGAGTAGACGTAGTATTAGAGTGTACTGGATTCTTCGCATCAAAAGAGAAAGCTTCAGCTCACTTAACTGCTGGTGCTAAAAAAGTTGTTATCTCAGCTCCTGCTGGAAACGACCTACCAACAGTTGTTTACAACGTAAACCACGACATATTAGATGGAAGCGAAGATGTTATCTCAGGTGCTTCATGTACTACAAACTGCTTAGCTCCAATGGCTAAAGCTTTAAATGATAACTTCGGATTAAACAAAGGTTTCATGACTACAATCCACGCTTACACTAATGACCAAAACACTTTAGATGCTCCACACAAAAAAGGAGACTTAAGAAGAGCTAGAGCTGCTGCTGCTAACATAGTTCCAAACTCAACTGGAGCTGCTAAAGCTATCGGTTTAGTTATCCCAGAATTAGCTGGTAAATTAGACGGAAACGCTCAAAGAGTACCTGTAATAACTGGTTCATTAACTGAGTTAGTTTGTACTTTAGATAAAAAAGTAACAGTAGAAGAAGTAAACGCTGCTATGAAAGCTGCTTCAAACGAATCATTCGGATACACTGAAGATCCAATAGTATCATCAGACGTTATCGGAATAAGCTTCGGATCATTATTCGATGCTACTCAAACTAAAATAATGGAAGTTGACGGACAACAATTAGTTAAAGTTGCTTCATGGTATGACAACGAAGCTTCATACACTAACCAATTAATCAGAACTTTAAAATGCTTAGTTTCTAAGTAATTTTTAAAATTAAATATTTAGACTGATTATATAAAAGGGTCTGGTTTTATAGTTAAAGCTATGAGGCCAGACTACTTTAACATATAAATGATTTTTGTTTATATTAAAGGTAATTATAAAATATTATTTAAGAGGTGAATATAATGAACTTCAATAAAAAGACTATAGAAGACGTTCAAGTAAAAGGTAAAAAAGTATTAGTAAGATGCGACTTTAACGTTCCATTAAAAGATGGTGTTATAACTGATGAAAACAGATTAAACGGAGCTATGCCAACTATAAAATACTTAGTTGATAACGGCGCTAAAGTAATCCTTTGCTCACATATGGGTAAACCAAAAGGAGAAGCTAAACCAGAATTCTCATTAGCACCTGTAGCTAAAAGATTAAGTGAAATGCTTGGTAAAGAAGTAGTATTTGCTGCTGACGACAACGTTGTTGGAGAAAATGCTAAAAAAGCTGTAGCTGAAATGAAAGATGGAGACGTAGTTTTACTTCAAAATACAAGATACAGAAAAGAAGAAACTAAAAATGGTGAAGAGTTATCAAAAGAATTAGCTAGCTTAGCTGAAATGTTTGTTAACGATGCATTCGGTACTGCTCACAGAGCTCACTGCTCAACAGTTGGAGTAACTGAATACTTAAAACCAGCAGTATGTGGATACTTAATTCAAAAAGAGCTTAAGTTCTTAGGAGATGCTGTAGAAACTCCAGAAAGACCATTCGTTGCTATCTTAGGTGGAGCTAAAGTTTCAGACAAGATAAACGTTATAAACAACCTTTTAGAAAAAGTTGATACTTTAATAATAGGTGGAGGAATGGCTTACACATTCTTAAAAGCTCAAGGATATACTGTAGGAAGTTCATTAGTAGAAGAAGATAAAGTTGAATACGCTAAAGAAATGTTAGCTAAAGCTGAGGAAAAAGGTGTTAAATTATTATTACCTGTAGATCACAGAGTAGCTAAAGAATTCAAAGATGTTGAAGCTGTAGTTACAGAAGATCAAAACATTGCTGAAGGATTCATGGGATTAGATATCGGACCAAAAACTGAAGCTATCTACGCTGAAGCTATAAAAGATGCTAAAACAGTTATCTGGAACGGACCAATGGGAGTATTCGAATTCGAAAACTTCAACAAAGGAACAATAGCTGTTGCTAAAGCTATGGCTGAAGCAGATGCTACTACTATAATCGGTGGTGGAGATTCAGCTGCTGCTGTAAATATCTTAGGATTCGGTGACAAAATGTCTCACATCTCAACTGGTGGTGGAGCTTCATTAGAATTCTTAGAAGGAAAAGTATTACCAGGAATAGCTGCTTTAAACGATAAATAATATTATAAACCTTAAAGTAGATATTTAGATTGAAGTATAAAGATTGTTGTTTTATAAAAAAATAAGACTAAGTTCAATGAAATTTATTTTTCATTGAATCTTAGCCTTATTATGCTAAAAGTTAAGAAAATCTTAGGCTTATTATTTAATATTTTCAAAGCTTTTAGAGAAATAATATATAGTAGGGGATTGAGCCTTATATATATTATTTAATATTTAAAATATTAATAGAGGTGAATATAGATGAGAACTCCAATAATCGCAGGAAACTGGAAAATGCACTATACAATAGACGAGGCTGTTAAATTAGTTGAAGAATTAAAGCCATTAGTTAAAGATGCTAAATGTGAAGTTGTTGTTTGCCCAACTTTTGTTTGCTTAGACGCAGTTAAAAAAGCTGTTGAAGGAACAAACATAAAAGTAGGTGCTCAAAACATGCACTTTGAAGAAAAAGGAGCATTCACTGGAGAAATCGCTCCAAGAATGTTAGAAGCTATGAACATAGATTACGTTATAATTGGACATAGTGAAAGAAGAGAATACTTCAACGAAACAGATGAAACTTGCAACAAAAAAGTTAAAGCTGCTTTCGCACACAACTTAACTCCAATCCTTTGCTGTGGAGAAACTTTAGAGCAAAGAGAAAACGGAACTACTAACGACGTTATAAAAGCTCAAATCACTGCTGATTTAGAAGGATTAACTAAAGAGCAAGCTGAGAAAGTTGTTATAGCTTACGAACCAATCTGGGCTATCGGAACTGGAAAAACTGCTACTTCAGACCAAGCTAATGAAACAATAGCTGCTATAAGAGCTATGGTTGCTGAAATGTTCGGACAAGAAGTTGCTGATAAAGTAAGAATCCAATACGGTGGATCAGTTAAGCCTAACACAATAGCAGAGCAAATGGCTAAATCAGACATCGATGGTGCTTTAGTTGGTGGAGCTAGCTTAGTTGCAGCTGACTTTGCTCAAATCGTAAACTACTAATAAATATTAGTAATTAAATAGTAGCAATAGGCAAGTAATACCAATTGTCTATTGCTATTGTTTTTTAATTAGGTACACATTATAATAAATGTATAAATAGAAATTTAGTTTTTGGAGGGTTATTATGAGTAAAAAACCTGTAATGTTAATGATATTAGACGGATTTGGAATTTCTCCAAACAAAGAAGGTAATGCAGTAGCTGCTGCTAATAAACCAAATTATGATAGATTATTTGCAAAATATCCACACACTGAATTACAAGCTTCAGGATTAGAAGTTGGTCTTCCAGAAGGACAAATGGGTAACTCAGAGGTTGGTCATTTAAATATAGGTGCTGGTAGAATAATATACCAAGAGTTAACTAGAATAACTAAAGAAATAAAAGAAGGAACTTTCTTCACAAACAAAGCTTTAGTTAAGGCTATGGATGAAGCTAAAGAAAATAATACTTCATTACACTTAATGGGATTATTATCAAACGGAGGGGTTCACTCTCACATAGATCACTTAAAAGGTCTTTTAGAGTTAGCTAAGAAAAAAGGACTTCAAAAAGTTTACGTTCATGCTTTCATGGATGGTAGAGACGTTGCTCCATCATCAGGTAAAGAATTCATAGTTGAATTAGAAAATGCTATGAAGGAAATTGGTGTTGGTGAAATAGCTACTATAAGTGGTAGATATTACGCAATGGATAGAGATAACAGATGGGAAAGAGTAGAATTAGCTTATAACGCTATGGTTTTAGGAGAAGGTGAAAAAGCTTCTTCAGCTGTTGAAGCTATAGAAAAATCTTACCATGATAACAAAACTGACGAGTTCGTTTTACCTACAGTAATTGAAGAAGATGGACACCCAGTTGCTAGAATTAAAGATGGAGACTCAGTAATATTCTTTAACTTTAGACCAGATAGAGCTAGAGAAATAACTAGAGCTATAGTTGATCCAGAATTCAAAGGATTTGAAAGAAAGCAATTACACGTAAACTTTGTTTGTATGACTCAATATGACAAAACTTTAGAGTGTGTAGATGTTGCTTATAGACCAGAAAGTTACACAAATACTTTAGGAGAATATGTTGCATCTAAAGGATTAAACCAATTAAGAATTGCTGAAACTGAAAAATATGCTCACGTAACATTCTTCTTTAACGGTGGAGTAGAACAACCAAACACTAATGAAGATAGAGCATTAATAGCTTCACCAAAGGTTGCTACATACGATCTTAAACCAGAAATGAGTGCTTATGAAGTAACTGATGAATTAATAAATAGATTAGATCAAGACAAATATGACATGATAATATTAAACTTCGCTAACCCAGATATGGTTGGACACACTGGAGTACAAGAAGCAGCTGTTAAAGCTATAGAAGCAGTTGATGAGTGCTTAGGAAAAGTAGCTGATAAGGTATTAGAAAAAGAAGGTACTTTATTCATAACTGCTGACCATGGTAATGCAGAAGTAATGATAGATTACTCAACTGGTAAACCAATGACTGCTCATACTTCAGATCCAGTTCCATTCTTATGGGTATCAAAAGATGCTGAAGGAAAATCATTAAAAGATGGTGGAAAATTAGCTGATATAGCTCCAACTATGTTAACTGTTATGGGATTAGAAGTTCCATCAGAAATGACTGGAACATGTCTTTTAAACAAATAATATAAGTTAGTTATATATTTTAAATAGTATTCTTCTTCATGAAGGATACTATTTTTTTATAATAAAATAAGTTTTTAGCTTGTGATTTTATTACTCATATAGGGCTTTATTTTTTTATTAAGTAAGCTCTATAGATAAAGGTTTAATTACTATTTATTTTTATTAATATTCAATATGATTTAAGCTTAAGGCTTTTATCTTTTAAGATTAATATTTATTTTATTAACACTTAAATTTGATTATTAATATTGATGATAAAATAATTTTAATATAAGAAAAGTCAATATGTTAAAAAATATATCTT
>OAWQ01000065.1_pt1 | contig 70831 bp, 58 predicted proteins | sample 1476961 | NCBI WGS metagenome assembly OAWQ01 (sample SAMEA2580247, study PRJEB22360) | human gut metagenome | biome: human gut; feature: human-associated habitat; material: faeces | place: Denmark | collected 2008/2010
CCGTATGATTCATTTTAATATGAATTCAACGAAAGTGTTTTTATATAATTCCCACTAATTGGGGTCAGTCTAAAAAAATCGTTGTTTTTTTACTTATCAAAAGGTGTAATACCAATGTCCTAATATTTTCCTCTCAAATTTAGAACTTTATATCTCAGTAAAGATATAAGATACAAGTGCATCATTTAAATGATGACTAATGTACAAAGGATGATCCAAATGAATAAAAAGAGTCTCCACTTTTTATTGTTAAAACGCAAGGTTTTAGGTATTGCATTCAATTTACCTGAAGGAGAAGAATTTACATTTCATGACTTGAACAGTCGTGCAAATGTAACGTGTTCTAAAGAAGTACAACAAAATGTTGGACGTTGGTTCGCATATTTTGTAAAACATGCGCCACGTGTTCCATTTATTATTATCGGTAAGGATACTCACGGTCATTTAGTTTATCTTAAAACAGGTCCTAATCCACACCATAACAGCAACACTTCGAAAGGAGGTGATTGCTAATGAGTTACACATTGTTTGAAATTGGCCCATTTGCTTTAGATTCCTTCGGTTGGAAAGAAACGATACCACCTAAAAAAGATGGTGACAGTGAAAAAGTGGTTAGAATGGCTAGCCCTATTATTGTTAATGCAAGATTTTCTGATCCAATTACTGGTGTTGAAAAGTTGATTATTACTAACAACAATGGTAAAAAAGACATTTTTGAGTCTGATATCTTAACAACACGAAACTTACCTTCTTTAATTAAATATGGCTACAGTATTAACGAGAAGTATATTAGATCATTGAGTTATGCCTTGCAATTGATGCGAGATAGATTACCACTTTCTGAATTATATGAGGGTGTAGGTATACTAGAGACACCTTTTGGCTACTTGATATCGCTAGATAAAGTTCTCAAATCTATTCAATTTAATCAGTCCTCACCTTCATACCCTATTGTAGACAGTGCTTATGACTTAACTCCTAAAGGTACATTTGATAATTGGTTTAACATGTATATTGACGAGGTTAAAGGTCATCTTCTTTTAGAATTGGCAGTCATATTTGGGATTTCTGCCTTAGTGACAAGTTTTCTGAAGCATAAACATGAAATCGAATTTGCAGGAATTCTCTTTAGTTTTACAGGTCAATCCTCAACCGGTAAGTCAACCGCAGCTGCTTTAGCTGTATCAGTCGCTGGTAACCCTACCAAAGGTAATGAAACTCTTTTTAGAAGTTGGAATGCCACACGTAACGCACTTGAAGGTTATTTGAGTAACAATTATGGCGTTCCTATAGTATTTGATGAGCTTTCATCTACGACACTTAAAGATACCACGGGTTTGTTATATTCCATCGCTGAAGGTCAAGGTCGTCAACGTTCCAATGTACACGGAGAAGTTAAAACGCCTAAGAATTGGGGTACATCTGTGATTTCAACCTCAGAATACAGTATATTTAATGATTCTGCTCAAAATGATGGTTTACGTGTGAGAACCATCGAGATTAATGAACAATTCACTACAAATGCGACCAATGCTGACAATATTAAAAAAGCTGTAGCACTAAACTATGGTCATGTTTTACCGTTAGTAGCTAAATATCTTATAAATCGTGAAGATGAAGTTATTCAATGGTTTTACAAGGAAGTAGATTGGTTTGAAGCTAAATTGAAAGATGAAACAAACAATACAGGTATTCGTATGTTTAAGCGTTATGCAGTCATTACAACATCTGCGAAAATATTAGGTCGTGTTTTATCTACAGATATTGATATCGCTAATATAAGAGACTACTTTATTGATTATCATACTCATACAGTCTCTGAACGCTCATTAGCTGATAAAGCTATTGATGTCATCATTCAATTTGTGGCACAAAACAGAGGTAAGTTTTCAGATGAAGGTGCTTTGAAAAATATGTTTGAGAACTATGGATTAATCTCATTAAAAGATGACCATATCGAAGTAAAAATAATTGCGAACGTTTTTAAACAGATGCTAAACAATCATCAATTTCAAGATGTTAATAATGTTGTCAACGCCTTAAGAGATAAAGGTTTCATATTAGCTGACCGTGGACGCCAAACAACTAAAAGAAGTGTCAAAGATAATAGCGGTAAAAAACAATCACTTGTATTTTACCATCTAAAATTAGATGTAGAGTTTGCATCTATCCTCGGATTAACTAAAGATAAGTCGTTACTTCAAAATTGGACACCGTCAAATGATAACAAAGCTGCGAAAGAACTTTTTAAATCCGCTAATGATGGGATAGGCCCTTCAGGAGTTCATGAAGATTTCTGATTGTCTTTATCATACAGCTGTGAAGCATCAAACTGAATAATCAACGTATTAAAGATAGAACAAATAACGGAGTGAAAAACATGGATGAACTTATCGAGGTATTAGCCGATTTGGTTATTGAAGAAATCAATCAAACGAATGACTAATATGAAAGCCCAACATCTCATTGATGTTGGGCTTATATATCAATTCATCCATAAATATATATTATCACTGTGAAAGGAGGAGCCGATATGAAACAAGTCATAGGCTATTTACGTCAAAGTACGATGAAACAACAATCTCTTGCAGCACAGAAACAGGCTATCGAAGCAATAGCCGAAAAACATCATATTCAACATATCAACTTTTATAGCGACAAACAATCAGGACGCAAAGATAATCGTAGTGGGTATCGACAAATGACGCAATTAATTCAACAAGGGCAATGTGACATATTATGTTGTTATCGTCTTAATAGATTACATCGTAATCTGAAAAATGCATTAAAACTCATCAAATTATGTCAAACTTATCATGTTCATATCTTAAGCGTACATGATGGTTACTTTGATATGGATCAAGCTTTCGACCGACTCAAGCTTAATATCTTCATCAGTTTAGCCGAACTTGAATCAGATAACATTGGAGAACAAGTCAGAAATGGGCTTCAAGAAAAAGCAAAGCAAGGTCGATTGATTACAACACATGCGCCTTTTGGTTACGACTATCACAACGGAACATTCATCATCAATCAAAATGAGTCACCAACGGTAAAGGCTGTATTCAAATATTACATTAAAGGCCATGGTTATAAGAAAATTGCACAGTTATTAGAAGAAGATAACACGTATATCAATCGACAACCCTATCAAGTTCGTAACATTATCATCAATCCTAATTATTGTGGTCGTGTCAACAATCAATATGGCCAATTCGACAATATGTTTCCTTCTATTGTTTCCACAAGTATATATGAGCAAGCGCAGAGACTTCGATCGCAAAAACAAACCAAACAGACACCTTCGGATAACCAACTAAAACAAAAAATCAAATGCCCATGTTGTAATGCAACACTTACAAATATGACCATTAGAAAAAAGAATCATACATTACGTTACTACGTCTGTCCTAAAAACATGAATGCTTCACGCTTTGTCTGTGATTTTAAAGGCATCAATGCACAGACATTGGAAGATAAAGTATTAAAAGTGTGCCAAGACTTTTATCAAGACCACCATATCTACGCAAAAATTAAAAATGCGATTGACAAACGCTTAAAAAGACAACGAAACACAGAAACACATCACACACTGACTCAAGAAAAACTAATAGAAAAGTTAGCCCAAGGCATCATCGATGCAGAAACGTTCAGAAAACAAATGCAATCATTACATCAACAACCGCAACGCATCACATCCATCAGTGAGCATCAAATACAACACACCATTCAAAAACGTTTCACGTTAAACATATTGTACCCTTATATTGAAACCATTCACATTGCGAAAGATAAAAATCTTATAGGAATCTATTTCAAAAATGAACCACTCAATATCGTCAATCAAACCATGCAATCATCAATTGCATAAACGAAGAAAGGATGAAACATAATGCAACAACTTAAAACAAAACGTGTCGGTATCTATGTACGTGTATCAACAGAAATGCAAAGCACAGAAGGTTATAGTATCGACGGACAAATCAATCAAATCAAAGAATACTGTGACTTCCATCATTTTGAAGTTAAAGATATATACGCTGACCGTGGTATTTCAGGTAAATCTATGAATCGACCTGAGCTCCAACGTATGTTGAAAGATGCAAAAGAAGGCAATATCGACTGTGTTATGGTCTACAAAACAAACCGATTAGCTCGTAATACATCGGATCTTCTGAAAATCGTCGAAGATTTGCATAAACAAAATGTAGAATTTTTCAGTCTATCAGAACGTATGGAAGTCAATACTTCTTCTGGTAAACTCATGTTACAGATACTTGCGAGTTTCTCAGAATTCGAACGTAATAACATTGTCGAGAATGTATTTATGGGGCAAACGAGACGTGCCCAAGAAGGCTATTATCAAGGTAACTTGCCGCTAGGTTATGACAAAATACCTAATAGTAAACATGAACTGATGATTAATCAACATGAAGCTAATATTGTAAAATATATATTCGAGTCCTATGCCAAAGGACATGGCTATCGTAAAATAGCCAATGCATTGAATCACAAAGGCTATGTCACTAAAAAGGGTAAACCTTTTAGTATTAGTTCTATCACATATATATTAGCTAACCCATTCTATATCGGCAAAATTCAATTTGCGAAATACAAAGATTGGAGTGAAAAACGTCGTAAAGGGCTTAATGATAAACCAGTGATAGCTGAAGGTAAGCATTCCCCTATTATTAATCAAGATTTATGGGATAAAGTACAAATGCGTAAAAAACAAGTCAGTCAAAAACCCCAAGTTCATGGTAAAGGAACGAATCTGCTTACAGGCATTATTCACTGTCCCCAATGTGGCGCACCTATGGCAGCAAGCAATACAACGAATACACTTAAAGACGGAACCAAGAAACGTATACGTTACTATTCATGTAGTAATTTTCGCAACAAGGGGTCCAAAGTATGTTCGGCAAACAGTGTAAGAGCTGATGTGATTGAAGATTATGTGATGAAGCAAATACTTGAAATAGTCAAAAGTGATAAAGTCATTCAACGCGTAGTAACACGCGTCAATCAAGAAAATCAAGTTGATGGCGCTGCACTTCATCACGATATTGCTTATAAGCAACAACAATATGATGAAGTAAAAATCAAACTAAATAACTTGATTAAAACCATCGAGGATAATCCGGACTTAACATCAGTAATCAGACCAAGTATTCAAAAATATGAAAAGCAACTCAATGACATTACGAATCAAATCAACCAACTCAAAAATCAACAAAATGAAGATAAGACTTTATTTAATGCCAAAGAAATTAGTAAACTATTACAACACATCTTTCATGATATTAAGCACATAGAAAAATCTCGACTCAAAGCATTGTATCTATCAGTGATTGATCGCATTGATATTAAAAAAGATGGTAATCATAAAAAACATTTCTATGTCACACTCAAACTTAATAACGAAATCATTAAACAACTTTTCAATAATAAACAACTCGACGAAGTGCATCTCAGCACTTCGTCTTTGTTTTTGCCCCAAACACTATATCTTACTATTTAGCTAATAGAATCATTGTTATAACAATAATTTTCATTATATTCTTTCATTTATTTTATCTAACCATTTTTAAAATTCTCTTTATCAATTTCAATAATACTTATCTAATGAAACAGTCATTGTCGTAATTTTTTTCATAACTACACGATGCTTATATTGAAATTGCTAAAGAACATCCCACAATGATTTTTTACCGGGAATTGAATGGGATTTGCTTACTCGATGAAGTAGAAGGATTGTGCATGCACAATCCCAAAATCCCGTTATTTTTTATTAATAAATAATATATATAAGGAAGTAGTGACCCAACACGATCATATTAATACTTATAAATAATGAGTTGATTGTTCGTCAAAATGAGTGGGGTTACGGGATTTCCTTGTTACACCAACATTTATCACGGGTTTTTGATTGGAATTTCCTCATATTGTCAACGGGATCCGTAATAAATGACAAATCAAATATATATTATCTCAATGATGTATATGAACTACATCACTATCACACTATCTAGGAGGCAATGATATGAAAACAACTACTCAAGAACTCAAACAATATATAACTCGTCTATTCCAACTATCAAACGAAGAATCATGGGAATGTGAAGTACTAGATGAAGTAGCAGAAAATATTCTACCCCCACGCTTTGTTGATGGTTCCCCCCTTACTCATCTCACACTCGAAACCTACACTTACTACAACAATGAACTACATGACCTAAGTATCTACCCATTTCTTATGTATGCCAACAACCAACTTATCAGTGTCGGGTACTTAGACCATTTTGATATGGACTTTCTATATCTCACAGATACTAAAAATACGATTATCGATGAACGTCATCTATTACAAAAAGGAGGAGAATAATATGAACTGGATCAAGGTCGCTCAACTATCTGTTACAGTCATTAACGAAGTGATTGACATCATGAAAGAAAAGCAAAATGGAGGAAAATAGTATGAAAATCAATCGATACATCACAAGAGGCATTAGTGAACAACTATCTCTAGACCTTCAAATCTTACTTTGGAACATGGTAAAAGAACAGGACAATCAAGCTCATACAGATTACCTACACATTTTTAGACTACAAGATGAAGATAATAATATACTCTCAATCACACACGAACAAGAACAACCCGCATACAAATTGGAATATCACTATACAAATTATGTAAAAAATCAAAATGCAGTACCTAAAAAAGTCTACGTCATTCGTGAAGATGACGTAGACGCTTTTTATTATGTGATGTTTTTACCAGAAGAATACTAAAAGGAGTGACAAATATGAATACAATCAAAAGTACGATCCACACAGAAGCGATATTTAGCGATGATGAACAACACCGCTACTTACTCAAGAAAACTTGGGATGAAAAGAAACCCGCTTGTACAGTGATAACGATGTATCCTCATTTAGATGGTGTATTATCACTCGATCTCACAACTGTTCTCATCCTCAACCAATTAGCAAACTTTAAACAATATGGCGCTGTATATCTAGTGAATCTATTCTCTAATATCAAAACCCCAGAAAACCTCAAACATATCAAAGAGCCTTTTGATAAACATACAGACATTCACTTGATGAAAGCGATTAGTGAGAGCGAGACAGTCATTCTAGCCTATGGTGCCTATGCGAAGCGTCCTATAGTTGTTGAACGTGTGGCACAAGTAATGGAAATGTTAAAACCTCATAAAAAGAAAGTCAAAAAACTCATAAACCCAGCAACAAATGAAATTATGCACCCACTCAATCCTAAAGCACGTCAAAAATGGATATTGAAATAAAAGATGTTTGTCTAAAAAATTCTATTTAAATGTCATTTTTATTAGCAAGGTTTTCAACAATATTAAAATATTCTTTATAATTAAATTAGAGCATTCTTCAGTTAACAACGAGAAATGCTCTAAGTTTATTTTGTATTTTGAATTATTATGAATTCTTTATTATATTACAAAGAAAATTGATTACTTCATTTTATTTAGAAATGATTCAATTGAAACTGAATTGGCAGATCTTAACTGCATATTTAATCTATCAGAAAATAAAGTTTTATCATTACTTATCTGATTTATTGCATTGCTTAAATCATAGTAATTATCTAATTTGTATATATTACTACTATGGACAAATTGTCTATTGTGAATAGTTTCTTCAAAAGCAATTATAATCATTTCATGTGCAAATGCTAAATACATACTTTCAAATATTTCTTTCCCTTTATTTATATCTAAATAAATATCGCATTTGCAACATAAATTTAAGATAGTTTCCTCAGTACTTTTTGGGTATAAATTTATATTTTGTATTCCACCTAATTGTAATAATCTTGAAGACATTTCAGTTTTAGATGCAATGTGAAATGTGACATTTTGATTCTCTCTAGCAATATATTCTACATATGGAATATTATCAGAATTAGTTATTATAAGTGCTTCATTATTATATTTGTTTACTTTCAAGAATTCGTACACATAACCACTATTTTCAATTTTATGTCGATATGAAGTTTCTACAGAATCCATTACACGATAATATTCTTTTTTATCAGGAATTAAAATTTTCAAGTTATCTATATTTTTTAGAGCAATTTTCATGTTTTCAGGTAAATCATCTTTAATTTTTTCTTGCCAAAATATTCTACACTTCATGTTAAAATCCCGTTGTCTATACAAAAACAGAAATGATGTTGCAAATGAATTAAGCACTATATCTTTTATAGATAAATTTGCTTTTTCAAAAAAGAACGATAAAAACGAGATACGATTATCAAAGAATATATCTTTATTATTCCATCTTAATATTAAATCCTTAGTAACAAGATTCTCCACTAAAAATTCATTATTATTTTGGTCAAAGTAACGTTTCATTATTTGATTTTGATTATCATCCATGACTAATTGGGCATATCGAAAACCATGTTGGTTATAATAATCTATGAATTGAACATGTTCCTTTTTATTAAACCATTCTACTGAAGCCACCACTCTATTACGATATCCCTTTTGATATAAAATTTTGCCTCTTATTTTATCCTTATCCTTAATCACAGCTGATTGATTGGAACCTTCAATTTCCCAATATTTCGGGACTGGAACATCGTTGAAGTAAAGAGGTCTTTCATTTTCGATTGAGTTTCCAGAAAAAAATTTATAAGGCGACAATACATCACTGGGTAAGAATCCATTATCATTAACAACGACAGTTGTAGACTTAATATTCGCATTTATAAATGTTTTATATAATTGAAGCGTTTGACTATTTAAGTTATCGTATAAATTAATCATTTAGCACCTCATCAATTAAGTTTTTCCACTTTTCTTTAATATTTCCTATCAAATAGTTATTTGCAATTTTATATGACTCCGCTCTAGTTTTTTCATTATCTTGAGTAAAGAATAGCAATAGCTTACTTGTGAGTTCAGTTATTAAAGTATCTTCATCCAAATTAGTTATATCTATAGGTACTCTATAACCATTAACATTATTTTTGATAAAAGTGGTATTACCATAATATACATCCAAACCTATTATTCCAAGACCAGAACCAACGGCTTCCATTAGTGTTAATCCGAATCCTTCACTTGTAGAACCTGAAAGATATAGTTCATAAGATTTATATATATAAGTAAGATCCATGTGTCCTTTGAGGTGGATATAATTATTAGCTTGATAGTTATCTATAATTTGTTGCAGTTTTTGTCTTTCCGAACCCTCACCGTATATATCAAACCTAATATCATCATTTATTTTGTGTGCTTTAATGACAGCCTTAATAAGCCAATCAACATGTTTCTCATTTGCTAAACGAGAAGCTGTAATCACAGAAAATGGCTTTCTTTGTTGTTCAAATTTTAAATATTTAATATTTCCCACTGGAATAGTATATATCTTAGGTTTAAGATTCTTATATTTTTCAAATTGTAGTTGCAAAACAGCCTTTTGATCTTCTGTAGCAACAATAAAAAAGTCAATATGCTGAGCATTATTAAACACATATTCATAATTATTATTCCATAAAACATATTGGTCATTCGTATTTGAATGATTGTAGTGTTCAGCGTGAATTACTACTCCTACGTGACCCTCTTTTTTATTCTCCAAAATAACTTGCCCAATATTTTTAGAACGGTCTACCAATAAAATATCTTTGTCTTTTAAATTAAGTTGACTAATAAAATACCCTATAAATTCTTTCTTTGAATATAAAATCTTATTCGGAAAGATATACATATTATCGTCGTCTTTTACTATTTCCTCATAAGCTACGCTCCCATTTTCATTAAAAAATTTTCTCAAATAAACTTTAGCTTTTTTATTATATGGCGCATAATACTCTGTAAAAACTTTAGTATAGGTATAAAATTCTTTTCGAATCAGTTTACCACTGGAAACAAATTCAGCACGATCAACAATATCTTCATTTTTATACTTCAAATAACAATTGACATAACAGCTTTTATTATTAAAATAAATTCTTTTTACTTTAGGCTTTATACTTTTAACTTTTACATCGTTTGATTCAAGTTTTTCAATAATATTCTCAATTGTATACGAAGTAGGTTTAATCTTAATGTCTGTAAAATATTGATATATCCATATTACCTCATCATTTTCTATACCTAAATTACTAGTAAGTGTTTGTATATTTTCTTTATTTATAAAATCCAAAAATATAAACTTAAAATTTTCATTCAAGTCATGCAATATGTTTCTTCGATAAAGTTGTGCATACTCAACACCACTACTCGCCCAACCAATACCGAAATTCAGATTATAAATTGTCATATTATCCCTACTTCTATTAAATATGTATGTGCAACAAGGCAAGCTAAATTTATTAGCTTGCCCTGTTAATATAATAATCATTTTCAAATTATTTTTCTTCTTTTTTACGACGTCTACCTAATAATGTTAATCCTCCGAATGCTGCAAGCACCCCTCCGATTAATCCTTGGTGATTGTCTTCTTCACCAGTATCTGGTAATTCAGAGTTTGAATGGCTGTCTGAATGACTCTCTGAGTCTGATTCACTTGTTGACTCACTGTCTGAGTGGCTTTCTGAATCCGAGTGACTCTCTGAGTCTGATTCGCTTGTTGATTCGCTGTCTGAATCACTTTCTGAATCTGAGTGGCTCTCTGAGTCTGACTCGCTTGTTGATTCGCTATCTGAATCACTTTCTGAATCTGAATGGCTCTCTGAGTCTGACTCGCTTGTTGATTCGCTATCTGAATCACTTTCTGAATCTGAATGGCTCTCTGAGTCTGATTCACTTGTTGACTCACTGTCTGAGTGACTTTCTGAATCTGAATGGCTTTCTGAGTCTGATTCGCTTGTTGATTCGCTGTCTGAATCACTTTCTGAATCTGAGTGGCTCTCTGAGTCTGATTCACTTGTTGACTCACTGTCTGAGTGACTTTCTGAATCTGAATGGCTTTCTGAGTCTGATTCGCTTTCTGAAGAAGAATCTGATTCACTATCTTCGAAGTAGCCATTATCAATAGTGAAATCATCATGATCTGTAATTGTTACATGTACATCTTCACCATCAGCATCTTTGGCGTCATCATTACCAGAATTAACTGATGTTTGTGTAAGACCTTCTGGTTTATCAAAATGAACTGTGTAGTCACCACTATCTAAGTCATCAAAGCGATACTTACCATTTTCATCAGTTTCAGTTGTTTTTAATGTGTTACCTTCACTATCTTTTAAAGTAACTTTAACACCTTTAATACCTTTTTCATCATTGTCTTGGTAACCATCTTTATTAGAATCGTACCATACATAATCACCTAAGCTGTATTTAGAAGACGTTTTGTAGAATCCACTATCTAAAGTCCAGTTGTCAGCATCTTTAATTGTACCAACCGTACTTAAGCCATTAGAATCGACTTCTGCATTATTACCTTCATAAGCTTTAGTTGCTGTGTATCCTTCAGGTGTTTTGAAATTAATAACATAATCACCATTTTGTAAATCATTAAATTCATACTTACCTTCAGAATTAGTCGTTGTAGTTTCTACTGTACCATTTGGACGTGTAAGCGATACTTCTACACCCTCGATACCATGTTCATCTTCGTCTTGGATACCATTTTTATTTGTATCTTCCCAAACATAGTCACCTAGGTTATAAAGTTTTTCATTGCCAGTAGCAACTCCGTTTGCTCCTAAGCGTTCAACCGTATTATCGTGTGCATAAAAGTCTGTAGTACCTTCTGCATTTTCATTTTCCATAATGACACGTGTACGTAAATCTTGACTTGAACTTGGATCAATTTTAGAAGTAACTTTGACAATATAAGGGTGATCAATGTGACCAAAATCTATTTGTGCTTTTTTATCACCTTTTTGGTTAATTCCAAAGTTGCCAGTTACATCTTCAAAGTCTTCATCATTTATATGGAAACTTGGCACAATATTATCAGATGACTTAGCATCCAATATTTCAATTTTAGTATCATCTGGATTTAATAGTGTACTACTATCATTTACATCTTCTTGGTATCCTTGGATTGTTAAACGTGTATTATAACTATCTTCAGATTTAGGATTCACATAAATATATTGAGTATAGTCATGTGAACCAACATTAAATAAGTCTGCTTTTGTAATTAATGAACTAGTGTTAGCAACTACATGTCCCTCATCATAGTTGTTGTATACAACTTTCATTGGTCTAGAAACAGTTTTGTCTGCGATATTATAGTTTAAGTCATAATCTCCACTTGTTTTAGCATTTTTTCTATCAATAAATTGAGGAATTTCAAATTGACCTTTAATATTATCTTTCTTATTTACATAGTCAGTAAAAGTGTACACTAATTTCTTAGTTTCTGTATCATAAACACCGTTTGCTACAACTTGCTCCCCATCATTGATAGTTGGATAAATTTTATTATTTGCTGCTTTATAGTCTGCAATACCATTAAAATCAGCATATTCCGGCATATCTACTGTAAAGTAATCACCTTTGTTAACTTTACCGTCAACCTCGAATGATACATTTGTTGAAAAACCTTGTCCATTGTTCGGTTCAACATACTTTTTATCAGTATTAACAGAATTGACTTTAATTGAATCATTAACATTTTTACCTTGCTTTTGAGCTTGTGAGTTATCAGATGAAACTCTAGAAGGTGAATCAACTGAACGGGTATTTGTTAATGCAGTTGGTTCTGCATAAGTCACAATATTATCCTCGCTATGATTAGATGAATTATCATTATCTGTACCTTGTTTAGAATTATCTAATACTTCGGAATCAACCTCTGGATTTGAAGTCGAATTGTCTGTGCTCTTTTCTTTTGATGGTACTTCATTTGGTGATTCATTACTTGGTGTTTCTTCTTTTGATGATGCTTCATTTGGTGCTTCATTACTTGGTGCTTCTTCTTTTGATGATGCTTCATTTGGTGCTTCATTACTTGGTGTTTCTTCTTTTGATGATGCTTCATTTGGTGCTTCATTACTTGGTGTTTCTTCTTTTGATGGTGCTTCATTTGTTGCCTCATTACTTGGTGCTTCTTCTTTTGATGGTGCTTCATTTGGTGCCTCATTACTTGGTGCTTCTTCTTTTGATGGTGCTTCATTTGGTGCCTCATTACTTGGTGCTTCTTCTTTTGATGGTGCTTCATTTGTTGCCTCATTACTTGGTGCTTCTTCTTTTGATGGTGCTTCATTTGGTGCCTCATTACTTGGTGCTTCTTCTTTTGATGGTGCTTCATTTGGTGCCTCATTACTTGGTGCTTCTTCTTTTGATGATGCTTCATTTGGTGCTTCATTACTTGGTGTTTCTTCTTTTGATGGTGCTTCATTTGTTGCCTCATTACTTGGTGCTTCTTCTTTTGATGGTGCTTCATTTGGTGCCTCATTACTTGGTGCTTCTTCTTTTGATGGTGCTTCATTTGGTGCCTCATTACTTGGTGCTTCTTCTTTTGATGGTGCTTCACCTACATCACTATCAGCTACATTTGCTGTAGTATTTGATTCTTGATTCTTTTCTGCTGCATGCGCCTCATTTCCAATCCCAAATAATAGAGTAGACCCTACTAATATAGATGCCGTACCGACTGTGAATCTTCTAATTGAATACTTATTCAATTTGTTAGGTAAAAAGTCTAATTTCTTTTTCAACAAAAACACTCCTTTTTTTAATTTATAGAATCCTAAATCCTACATTATAAAATTAGCAGAAGTACAATTATTTAGCAATACTATGTTATATTAAAGCGTATTATTTTTATATTTTTATTAATTTAAAATTCATAGAAAATCAACAATTTTAATAATCTAAATATTTTCTTCATTGTAATTTCTATAGTTAATTGATAGCATATATTTATAAGGAGTTTTTTCTACTTGATTAAAAAGAGGCGAGAAAATGGAACATATTAACAAAGATAAAAATGATGAAAAAAGTAAAGAGCTAGATAAAAGATTAGGAATTAATGGTTATTACAAAACTGATTTAGATTTAGAGATTGAAAAAGAACTACTAGAATCGCCAAATGAATCCAGTAGTTCAGTAGCTAAACGTATACGTATAATAAGTATGATTCCTTTAATTATTTTATTAATTTTAGCATTTATTCGGATAATCAGAACTTTCATATAGTTAATGTACATATTAAATTCTTAGATATAATATTTCTATAATTTAAAAATCAATATTCTAATGAATTGTGGTAATAAAAGCCATCTTAAAATATAGACTGACCCCAATTAGTGGGAATTATATAAAAACACCTCCGTATGATTCATATTAAAATGAATCATACGGAGGTGTTTTTTTTATATTTTATAACAAAGTATAAATAAGCAAATATGACAAGGCCATAAGTTATTTTATCATAAAAATAAAAGGTGTTAAATCTTGAACTTTTAAATTTTTGTTATCTCAAATTAAAAACCTCATCATTTATGATATGCTTCGCCTCTCATTATCTTAAATGAGCGATAAATTTGTTCTATCAATATGACGCGCATCATTTGGTGCGGGAAGGTCATAGTGCTGAATGATAGAGCGTAATTGCTGCGTTGTAAGACGTCTTGATGTAAACCATTGGAGCCACCTATGACAAATGTAAAGTCGCTTTGACCTTGTGTCATGCGTGTTTGTAGCTCTTTAGCGAGTCCTTCTGAAGACAACATTTTCCCTTTGATTTCCAACGTAATTACTGTAGATTGGGGTTTAATCTTATTGAGTAGGCGTTGGCCTTCTTTTTCTTTGACTTGTTCGATTTCTTTGTCGCTCATATTTTCAGGTGCTTTTTCATCTGGTACTTCTATTAATTCGATTTTCGTGTAAGGTCCTAATCTTTTTTCATATTCTGCAATGGCTTGCTTCCAATATTTTTCTTTTAGTTTTCCGACTGATAAGATAGTAATCTTCATTTTATCCTCCAATAGTACATGATTTATTCGAGTTATCCACAAGTTATACACTTGTTCACACAATTCCCTCTTAGTATAACAATTGAATTAACATTTTCTTAGTGTTTTTTAAGAATTATACACAGATTTAAAGAAATATCTTGTGAATTTGTGGATAAGTCTGTGAATAATGTGGGTATTTATGTGTGTATTGTACACATTTCTGGATAACTATTGCCTAATCAGTGGATAACTTTACGGTCGTCTTAACGTTATTTTTACAATTATTCCCTATATTTCAGACCTTTTAGACTCACTTACTACAAATATCATCATTGATATCCTAGTTTTCCACACGCATCTTTTTAACCCTAAATTAATATCATCATTATGTTTATGTAAGTGAACTATCATCTAGCAGTTTATGTATCACCCCTACCCGAGTTTCATCAATCATCACTACGACATTCCATCAAATATATGAGTAATTCGCTTTCACCTCAATTAAGCATATAATCAATTAAATGAATTCATATTAACTATGATGATATTGACTTGATAAAGTCTCACATGACATTACTTTGTGTTACAAAATAACGGTGAAAGCAGCGGTAGATCATTTATTGCTTTAAATCATACATGTGTTGAACATAGAAACTCACTTTTATATTAAATAGTATGACCACTAACTATAAATACAATATATTTAAAAATAATTTAAATGTCAATTTTTATTTTGTTACAATTTCTAAATGTTTTTAAATTTTAACTTTATATTTAAGTTTTTATGAGACTCTTAATATTTTATTTATTCATATTTTTACAACATTACTTTTTTATCAACTAGAAAATATTAGGAAGTGTAATATAAATCACAAAGCGTGTAAGACATCGTTTGCCCTCGACCATGATGCGCTTTCATTTCATTAAAAAAATTCCTAAACCAATTGTTCATGCATTAGCTCATTTAAACTAACACGTAATCATTCCTTACACTTCTCCTGACATCTTTTTCAAAAAAATAACCTACTTAAGCACAATACTTAAGTAGGTCGTTTGTCTTACCTCTATTCAATTATAGTGTATAAATCGGTGTGGCTTGTGCTTTATCGGTATCGCAGAGCAATACTTCTTTCTCTGTATCGATATCATGTTCGTTGAGCACTTGCCCAACACTCATGCGTGCGAGGTCTTTCATATTATTGTCTTGTGATAAATGAGAGAGGTATATACGTTTCGTATTACCTGTAATGACATCACTCATCGCAAGGCCCGCGTCTTCATTGGATACGTGACCCATATCACTCAAAATACGTTGTTTCGTCTTCCATGGATAACGACACATGCGTAACATATCGACGTCGTGATTACTTTCAAACATAAAGACATCACTACCTTGAATCATACCTTTCATACGATCTGAAACGTAACCTGTGTCAGTAATCATCGTGAATTTCTTATAGTTATTGTGGAAGATGTAGAACTGTGGATCAATCGCGTCATGTGACACGTTAAATGATTCTATATCGAATCCTGCAAGAGATTTCGTTTCATATGGATTAAAGATAAATTTCTGATCCATTGGAATGCGACTATCTTTCTTCTCTATCGCTTTCCATGTATTCTCATTCGCGTAAATTGGAAGTTTATATTTACGTGCTAAGACACCAAGACCTTTAATATGATCGATGTGTTCATGTGTCACTAATATTCCATTTAAATCCTTAATGTTTCTGTCAATTTGGCTGAAAAGTTCTTCCATCTTCTTGCCAGTTAAACCTACATCGACGAGTAGGCTACCTTTCTCACTTTCTACGTAAGTGGCGTTACCTGTACTACCACTTGCTAATACACTCATACGTATCAAGCGACTCATCCTTTCTCATATGTACCATAGTTATTTGTTTATAGGGGGGCGGGGAACTCGAGTGTCTTACGCTTTATTGAGATGCTTCGACTAAGTTGTCTTTCACTCAATGTTGATTTTTTATCCTAAATTGCGTAGATATTTTAAAGTTTCGATATTCTTTAATACAGTTATTCAAATATCGAAACGTCACGTCCTCTAAATTTCCTTTATATTATACTATATCAATTTTAAAAGTTGAGTTCCAATAGTCCGTTTATCGAAGACAGTCATTCACCTCTTAAAATGGTACACCGCTTCATAACAACGTCAATATTGAGCCTGTCATTGCATCCTCTTAAACGACCTAACATATCAACCAACATCATTTTTGATATCCACTCTATTTAATTACTCAATCACTTTCAATACATAAAAAAGCCTGAGATCACTCATCGTGTTTCAGGCTTAGTTTATATCATCATATATAGCTTCATAATCAATCTGTGACTCATCACATGTCGTTCGTTCGACAAATGACTTCTAACATAAGTACGCCAAAGCGTGCTCTAGACAATACAAATTAACGTAGCCTTCTATTCTATCGCTTGGCAGTTCCATTCAAACATCACGCCACCCAACAATAACCTCTAATAATCAATCACTTTCGGATTATGATTTGTAGCTTCTACATAATAGGTTTGAACTTCATCCTTGCCTTTATGTTTTACTTTAATTTCCCAGTTAGGTTGGAGTAATTGAACATTTGTTTCCTTTACCACTGAATAATAGCCTAAGCGTGCGTCTAGCACTTGATCATTTTGTTTTAGATATCTGTTGTAATAAAGGGCTTCAATAGCTTTACGCGGTGTGATGACTTGTTTCTTCGTGCTATTTGAACCTTTAGCTACTTGTATATCATCCATCGCTGTCTGCTTATAGCTTGTCGCCTTGCCATCGCTCAAATTAAACGTTAGGCGTGCTTTACTATTATTCATAATTGGATAATCTTTATACGTTTGTTCGTAAGTGACTTTGTCTTTAGTTAAATCACTTAATTGATACTCTTTACCGTTAAAGATTTTCTTTGCAATGTACTCTTTGATATCTTGTAAGTTCTTATCACTCACTTGAACGCCTTTATCAATATCTCCTTCAAGTGTTTTATCGGAATCAGACGTTTGCAGGCTTGAATGATCTTTCGCATAACTTGAGAAATTTTTTGAACGGGCAGTAATTTGTTCAAGTTCAGTATCTTTCACGCTTTGATTCAAGACATCCTTGGGAACGTCAATTTCTTCTTGTTGAAAATTGACCTCGTTTACCTTTTCCGAGTCATTAACTTGTGATTTATTCACTTTATCAATATAAACGATGACTAAAAAGATGTTCACAAGAATAAAAACGAAAATGAAAAGTGTCTTCGTAAGTTTCCAGTTCATTTATTCAAGCCTCCCATCTTTATAGGCATACCAATTGCCATCGTATTCTACAAACCAACGTGGTATTAATTCACAGTTACGTTGAACTTCAATATCTTCGTTATTTGCCTTGTCGTCCATATCATAACCAATCGCAATGTTCGTTACCTTTTCAAAATCAATATCAGGATGGTTGGCTAATGCAGAACGCACGGACTCAACGGTAGGGACGGATTTAGATTCTTCACTGTTCAGTGTGACGTCCGTCTTAAGTAGCGAACGTTGATAATCGTAAACGCCTTTATCCCCCCATGTGACTTGGATTTCATTGAAGTTCTGTTTATTAAACGTTGGGTAACCGTTGAGGAATCGTTGATATGTGAGTTTCCCTGTTCTATTATCTGTTTTAAATAAGCGATAATCTTCATTTAAGAAGCCACCATGACTATTTATAAACTCGTATGTGCCTGGGATGGTTTCTTGCATGTTGCTTGAACTTTTCGCGTCTTCAGATAAATTCTTATAATGATACATTTCATCTTTATCATTGTAGTTGGCGACGCCAGTATTGTTGTTGTATGTTGTCGTACCACTTTGAGAGCTACGAACAATCGTTGAATCATCAAATAGTATTGAGTTCATGCGTTCAACACTGATCGTATTGAAGACCATGCGATACGTCTTTAAGTCTTTCGGTTTGCTTGGTGCAAACACGTGTGTTGCTTTGTCGATTGTATCTTTATTCGTGATGATTTCCGTATAGGGCTGCATGTCAGGTTCGATACTTTTAAAAGCTTTATCAACATTATTCCCTTTCATCGTTGTCTTAAGTTTAACTACTTCATGACGGTCTTTGCTAATCGCAAATAGTACGACGTGGTTATTATGATCTTGATCGATAAGGAGACGATCAAAATTAAAGTTATTCGGCACTTTCGCATCGATATCGAGTACTTGACTTAAGTACGTTGAAAGTGGCAAATCATAAGTGAAATCTAGGACAATAAAGTCGTTACTTAGTTCAGGGATAACAAGGTTATGTTCCCTTTTCAGATGTGATACAGATTTAACTTCTTGATTCTTTAAAGGTTGAATCATCTTATCTAAGACTGCACCTGATGCTACTGTTCCTTGAGATTTATCATCTCTAGAATGCACGATTTGAAATGGTGTGATTGTTCCTTCCATTTCTGCAGTCATTGGTTTAGTAAGTGGTTTAGGCTTATCACTTTTACTATTATCCGTGTTATCAATATTTGAAAGGTCTGGAGAAAAGTTCCAGACCATGTATGTCAAAACGATACTCATCAAGACGAGTAGGACTAAAATAATTGATTTAGTATGTTCTTTGTTATTCATCCCAATCACCGTCTTCAATGATTTCGCAAGGAAGCGTAATAAAGATTGACGTACCTTGTCCTTCTACACTGTTAGCCCAAATTCGACCGTTATGTGCTTCGACAATCTCTTTGGAAATAGCTAGACCAAGTCCTGTACCACCCATCTTACGTGTACGTGCTTTATCTACACGATAGAATCTATCAAATATTTTATCTACCTTGTTAATCGGTATTCCAATACCATTATCTTTAATACGAATCGTCATTCTATTGTAAAGTGCATTTTGTTTCACATGAAACTCAACACGTTTCTCGCCACGTGAATATTTCATTGCATTGGTAATGACATTATCAAATACTTGTGTCATCTTGTCTGGATCGATTTCAGCAAAGATGGTTTGTTGCGGAATTTCGCGCACGAATGTCGTATCTTTCGCTGCCATTTCATGACGGTTAATAATTTTGTTGATAAACATATTGAAGTCGATAATTTCTTTCGTAATTTGATCTGATTCATTATCCATTTTAGATAATTGAAGTAAATCATTCACTAAACGAATCATACGTTCAGTCTCTTCGCGTGTGACAGATAGGAATGATGGTGCCAATTCTTTATCTTGCCAAGCACCTTCTTCAAGTGCTTCGATATAACTATTCATAGATGTCAGCGGTGTACGTAATTCGTGTGAAACATTCGCAACGAATTCGCGACGTTCACGTTCGACTTGTTGTTGTTCAGTGACATCATGTAATACGGCAATGTAACCTGTCACGAAACCTGTTTCTTGTACAATCGTACTAAAGTTTACGCGTGCAATAATGCCTTCTTCTTCGTTAATATCTAACAAGAAGGAATCACTATTTTCTTGAATTTCCTCTAATGAGAATTCATTTTCTAAGTTAAGGACACCAAGCATGTAGTAGCCGATGACATCTTCTTTCGCGAGACCGAGCATTTTCAGCGCCATGTCGTTTGCAATACGTACACGTCCACGGCGATCTGTCGCAAGAATACCATCGCTCATATGCGTGATAACGGAATCTAGACGACGTTTCTCACTTTCTGTATTCGCTTGTGCTTCTTGGACACGTTTCGATAAGTTATTGAAGGCAAGTGCGAGCTCACCGATTTCATCGTTACCGTATATCTTCACTCGTTGCGTGTAGTTACCTTTAGACATCTCGACGGTTTGGTTACGCATATCGGTTATCGGCTTAGTAATCGTTCGTGCAATGAAGAATCCTAGTATCACTGTAATGAATAGTGATATCGCTGTCCCTACGATGAATATCTGATTAATGTTGTTCAGCTGATTGTATACATCATTAATTTTCGATTCTATGTATATATCACCGATTGTCTGTTTATCGACTTTAACCGGTATATTGTATACCCAAACACGCTCTTTACCACTTCCGTAATCCTTAAGAACCATATGATCATTCGTTTGCCCTAAGGAGAGCGCCTTTTGAACTGACCCGTCGTTAACCTTTTGATTGATAAGACCACGGTTAGACTGCTTGGTTGTTGCCATGATGATTTGGTCTTTATCAATAAAGCGTATTTCTCCTATTTCTTGACGATTCGCATATTCATTCAAAAGGTCTTGGATATCCTTTTGAGCGTTGACTGAACCTTTATCTTTATCCTTATAAACCTTTTCAATATTGACGTCTAATTGCTTCGCATATTGTGTTATGTTCTTCTTGAAGTTATCGAGTAATTCCTTTTCTAAACTATTCGTAAAATACAAACCGATGATTTGCATACCAATAATAATGAGTAGTACATAAACAATAACGAGTTTCGTGTGAAGGGATTGTAGTTGTTTAAGCCACTTCATAAGACGCTCCCTCTAATCATGTTGTTGGAGGAAGTATCCAACGCCTCTACGTGTCACAATGTATTCTGGATGAGATGGATCATCTTCAATTTTTTCTCTTAAACGGCGAATTGTTACGTCCACAGTACGAACATCACCAAAATAATCGTAACCCCACACTGTTTGTAGTAAGTGTTCACGTGTCATGACTTGACCCATATGTTTAGAAAGATAATGGAATAGCTCGAATTCACGATGCGTTAATTCAATGTCTTCTCCACGTTTTTTAATTGAATATGCATCTGGATAAATCACAATATCTTTAATTGTAATTTCATTTGTCGCACCACTTACTTCTTGAGCTGGTTGTGAATAATGACGGCGTAAGTTCGCTTTCACACGTGCGATGAGTTCACGAGTACTAAATGGTTTAGTTACGTAATCATCTGCACCTAATTCAAGGCCTAATACTTTATCAATTTCAGAATCTTTCGCTGTCAGCATGATAATCGGCATTTCATACTTTTTACGCACTTCACGACATACTTCCATACCATCTCTACCAGGTAACATGATATCAAGTAAGACGATATCTGGTTCTTCTTCATAGATTAAATCTACTGCGTCATTACCGTCATAAGCGCAATATACGTCGTAACCTTCTTTTTTTAAATTAAATTCTAAAATATCAGCAATTGGTTTTTCATCGTCAACTACAACAACTTTTCTAGCCATATATTATAAACCTCTTTTCTCAAAGTGTAGTTCTTCCGTTCGTTTACATTGCTAATGTTATATCAAATTTTCGAAGTGCTTCATTATTATTCTGTTCTCTATATAACATATAGCTACCTATTATATAATTTACCATTTATGAACGGTTAATTCTATTTTAGTATTTAAAATTATAGAATAATATTATTTATAATTTTACCATTGAAATACAGTTCCGCAAAATAAGTTAGACTTTTGCAATATGCTTGACGCTTTTGTTTAGGTTTATCATCATATTTTATCGTTTTCGTATATGTCAAAAGTGCCGTAATGACAGTATTTTTAATTATAGAAATATAAGCATGTATAGGAATATTAAGTTTTCATTGCATGTTAAATAAAGTAGGTAATGTGAATCAGAAAGATTAGTAAAGTGAAGGTACAATGTTGTATGTAAAAAAGCATAAAAAAATGCCTACCCTATTGGGTAGGCAATACGGTCCCGACGGGAATCGAACCCGCGATCTCCTGCGTGACAGGCAGGCGTGTTAACCGCTACACTACGAGACCTAAAATGGTGACTCCTACGGGACTCGAACCCGTGTTACCGCCGTGAAAGGGCGGTGTCTTAACCGCTTGACCAAGGAGCCGTTCTTAAGCACAAGATAGATTATAGCATAGCTCTACTTTTGATGACAAGATATTTTTTACATAAATTTAATAATATTTTTGTTTCGTTAATCAACCAACACAAACATGCTATGAAGCTTACTGTGGAGAAGAATAAAACCATTGATTTCATTCAAAACTAATTTCAAATTGCTGTTTTAAAATAAAACTGGAGTATGACAAAAGGAGATTGAAAATCATTGTCCTACTCCAAAATAAATAACAGGCGACCATTAAGTTGTGGCCGCCTGTTTAAATATGATTCACTGCAAATATTGATAGATATGAGTTAGAAAGCTTTTTTACATTCATGTTTATTGGACTAAGAATGATATTAATCATTTCGTTCAATGCTCTCAATGCTCTAATTAAACAAAACTCACATGCTTTCTTGACGTTTTATTCTACCAAAGTTGCTCTAATAAATTCGTTTGTTCGCGGTCTGGACCTACTGAGAAGATTGAAATATGGACACCGCATAATTCTGAAATACGCTCTAAGTAATTACGTGCATTCTCAGGAAGCTCGTCTAAACTACGGCAACCTGTAATGTCTTCAGTCCAACCTGGAAGCTCTTCGAAGATAGGTTTACAACGTCTTAATTGATCTAAGTTTGCTGGGTATTCAGTAATTTTTTCACCATCTAATTCGTAAGCAGTACAAATTTTAACTGTGTCTAATCCTGTTAAAACGTCGATTGAGTTAATTGAAAGATCTGTGATACCACTTACACGACGTGAATGACGTAATACAACTGAGTCGAACCAACCTACACGACGTGGACGTCCAGTAGTTGTACCATATTCACGACCCACTTCTCTAATATGGTGGCCATCTTCATCAAAAAGTTCAGTTGGGAATGGACCGTCACCTACACGAGATGTATATGATTTACATACACCAATCACTTTAGACACTGATGTAGGGCCAACACCTGTACCTACTGTAACGTTACCTGCAACTGGATTACTAGATGTAACGAATGGATATGTACCATGGTCGATATCTAACATGACACCTTGTGCACCTTCGAATAATACCTTTTCATCAGCCACATTTGCATCGTCTAAAATTTTAGCTGTGTCTGTCACATAGTCTTTTAAACGTTGACCTGCAGCATAATATTCGTCAAAGATTTCATCGAATGTTGGACAAGTTTCGTTAAACATGCCTTTAAAGTATGCGTTTTTATATTCAATATTTTCTTTAAGTCGGCGTTCGAATGTTTCCTTTTCTAATAAGTCTGCCATGCGAATACCGATACGTTGTGCTTTATCTACGTATGCTGGGCCGATACCTTTTTTCGTTGTACCAATTTTATTATCGCCACGACGACGTTCTTCATATTCGTCTTGAGCTAGGTGATAAGGTAAAATGACTTGTGCACGATTTGAGATGCGTAGGTTGTCAGTTGAAATGCCACGTTCATTTAACCCATCTAGTTCTTTTAATAATGCGACTGGATCTACAACTACACCGTTACCGATTACTGCTAATTTATCTTTATAAAAGATGCCTGATGGTACTAAGTGTAATTTGTAAGTTTCTCCACCGAATTGAATCGTATGTCCCGCATTGTTACCACCAGAAAATCTAGCAATTACGTCTGCTTGCTCTGCTAAAAAGTCTGTTATTTTACCTTTACCTTCGTCTCCCCATTGTGTCCCAACTACTACGATTGATGACATATGAGCACCTCCAAGTTTTTCTCGTTTAACCACTAGGTATTTTACCAATATGATTTTGAATTTGCAAATAAAAATCGAACATTAATTAGCGTTCGATAACGCATCATTTTTCAGTATTTTTTCTGTTCGAAATCACTTTCAAATGTTTCTATGACAGTTATTCAAAGGATATATAGGTAAAATACATACACATACTTCCAACATTTTCAAAAGAGAAAAACAAAATAAAAACCGTACAATAGATAGTTTAAAACAATTATTGTACGGAAAAATATTTTTTATGACATATCTGCATGAGCATAATCAATGTCTGTAAATTTATTATATTGTTTCATAAAGTGAAGTTTCACAGTACCTGTTGGACCGTTACGTTGCTTGGCGATGATGATTTCAATTTCACCGTTATCATCATTTGTCTGTGGTTCAAAACCAGCATCGTCATCATCTTCATCACCTTCACCACGATTATAATAATCATCACGATATAAGAAAGCGACAATGTCGGCATCTTGTTCTATAGACCCAGATTCACGAATATCACTCATCATAGGACGTTTGTCTTGTCGCTGTTCAACGCCACGTGATAACTGACTCAGTGCAATAACTGGGCATTCTAATTCACGTGCAATCGCCTTAAGTGTACGTGAAATCTCTGAAACTTCTTGTTGACGGTTATCTGAGAAACGTGATCCGCTTCCTTGAATCAATTGTAGATAATCAATCACAATCATATCAAGACCGTGCTCTTGTTTGAGCCGACGACATTTAGAACGTAAATCATTGATACGGATACCTGGCGTATCGTCTATGAAGATTTTAGTTCGTGATAGCTTACCTACCGCAATCGTAAAGCGACTCCAATCTTCTTCAGTCATCGTCCCAGTTCTTAAACGATTGGAATCAACGTTACCAGAACTACAAATCATACGTGTTGCTAATTGGTCGGCGCCCATCTCAAGTGAGAAAATACCGACAGTATACATATCTTCATGTGTGGCAACCTTTTGCGCAATATTTAAGGCAAAGGCAGTCTTACCTACTGAAGGACGTGCCGCTAGAATGATTAAATCATTACGGTTAAAACCAGCAGTCATTTGATCTAAGTCACGATAACCAGTTGGAATACCTGGTGTTTGACCACTATTTTGATCGAGTTCTTCTGCGGTCTCATATACCTGTCCTAAGACATCTCTAATATCTTTAAAACCATCACTTTCTCTAGTAGAAGATAGTTCTAAAATACGTCGTTCGGCGTCACTTAAAATCGTATCTAATTCTAATTCATCATTATAGCCATCATTCGCTATACTATCAGCGGTTTGAATAAGTTTCCGTTTCAACGCATGTTTAAAAACGATATCCGTATAGTACTGAACGTTTCGTGTTGTCGGTACACTCGTCGATAGTTCGGCAAGATATTGAGGGCCACCCGCTTCGTTCAAGCTACCTTCACTTGATAATTGATCCATCAATGTGACAACATCAATTTCCTTATTATCCTCATTTAGGTGCATCATTGCTCGAAAAATATGTTGATGGGCGCCTCTATAAAACGACTCAGGAAGCAAGACTTCCTGAGTAGTATTAATGAGTTCTGGATCTATAATAATGGCACCTAAGACAGATTGTTCAGCTTCATTGCTATGTGGCATTTGATTTTGCTCATACATTCCATCCATTATCTACTTACACCTCTTATTTCAATCCATCTTTTATTTTATCGTCATCTGATATTGTCACGAGATACACTACAGATATTTCAGAGGTTAACAAATTGTATAAGTCATACATCTTATATAATTGCACCTATAATAGTAATCATGTACTATCCTCGCGTCATATCTTTAAATTATTGTTCTACAGTGTGCACACGGATTGTACCTTCGACTTCTTTGTCTAATTTCACTGGAACATTAGTATATCCTAGTGCATGAATACCATGCGGTAAGTCCATTTTACGTTTGTCGATTTTAATATCATGTTGTTTTTTTAGTGCTTCGGCAATTTGTTTCGTACTGATTGAACCAAATAGTTTGCCGCCTTCACCTGTTTTAGCTGATACTTCAACTTCGATATCTTTTAACTGTTCTTTAAGTGCTTTTGCATCATCGATTTCTTGTTGTCTATCTGCTTCGGCACGTTTATTTTGTTGTTCTAATTGTTTTAAGTTACCAGGAGTTGCTTCTACAGCATATTTATTTTTAAGTAAGAAGTTATTTGCGTAACCTACTGGTACATCTTTAACTTCGCCTTTTTTACCTTTACCTTTAACATCTTGTGTGAAAATTACTTTCATGCGTCTTCACTCCTACTCATTTGTTCTGTAATTGCTTGTTGTAATTGTTCTATTGCTTCATCTATTGTCGCACCTTTTATTTGTGTTGCAGCATTTGTCAGATGGCCACCGCCACCTAACGCTTCCATTGTTAATTGAACATTTATGGAACCTAATGAACGTGCTGAGATACCAATCAGGTTGTCTTCACGTTTAGCTACTACATAAGATACTTCAATGCCTTCTAAACTTAACAACTCATCGGCAGCTTGTGCAACCGTTACAGGATGATAAATTTTATCATCTGAACCATGTGCAATGGCTACACCTTGATCTTGTATCTTAACTGTTCTTATCAATTCTGAACGATTGATATACGTATCGACATCATCTTTTAAGAAATGTTGCGTTAAGATTGTATCAGCGCCATGTGCACGTAAATAACTTGCAGCATCAAATGTTCTGGAACCTGTTCTTAACGTAAAGTTTCTTGTATCTACTATAATACCTGCATACATGACAGTTGATTCTAAACGAGTCAATCTCTGTTCAGTTGGTTGATATTCTAGTAATTCCGTTACGAGCTCAGCAGTTGAGCTAGCGTAAGGTTCCATATACACAAGTAATGGATTTGAAATAAAGCTTTCGCCACGTCTATGATGATCAATGACTACTTTGCGGTTTGCTTTATTTAAGACATTTTCATCTAAGACCATTTCAGGTTTATGTGTATCTACAACAACGACAGTCGTCTTAGAAGTCATCATATCCCAAGCCTCATCCGATGTTACAAAGCGTTCTTTTAGTTCCGGTTTCTTATCAATCTCATCCATAACACGACGTAATGTCGGATCAATATCAGAATCATTAAGAACGATAAATGCCTCTAAATTATTCATTGATGCAAAGCGCGAAACTCCGATAGCTGCACCTATAGCATCTAAATCTGGTCGCTTATGTCCCATAACGATAACTTTATCGCCTTCAGTAAGAATATCTTTGAGGGCATGTGAAATCACACGCGCACGTACACGCGTACGTTTTTCCATAGGGTCAGTCTTACCACCATAGAATCTTACATTGCCGTTCATATTCTTAATTGCAACTTGGTCACCACCACGACCTAACGCGAGGTCTAAACCAGATTGTGATAATTCACCTAAATCAATAAGGTTCTCAGTGCCTTCACCTACACCAATACTTAATGTTAGTTGTGCGCGGTAACCCACACTCTTCTCTCTTAATTGGCTTAAGATTTCAAAATTAGAATCTTCTAGTTCAGCCAGTATTTTTTGGTTAAAGTAAGCTACAAATTGATCTGAGTTGTAACGTTTGAAGTAAATATTGTAATCTTGCGCCCAACGACTAATCACACGTGTCACCATAGAGTTAATTTCAGAACGTTGTGTATCGTTCATGTTTTGTGTGATTTCATCGTAATTATCTAAAAATATTGTTGCAATAATCGGCTTGGAATCTTCATATAGTTCATTTGTACGTTCAGTTTCAGTCATATCAAAGAAGTATAAACAATGCTCGTTTTCTGAATATCGTACATGATAATAATAATTGTTGTTTTCTATTTCTACTTCTTGAACTTTTTCCAGTTGTTTTAAGATGTTAGGGAAGACTTCATTGACATTTTCAGAAATCACATTCGTTTCAATGTGATCTGTCATAAATTGGTTCATCCACTCAATGTGATTATCTTCATCTAACACAATCATCCCTATAGGCAAGTGCTTAATCGCCTTATTACTACTTGCCGAGATGTGACCACTTAAATCATCCACATAATTATCCATTTTTAGAAATGCTTTTCTCAATAACACGCCACTAATAATAATCATCACAATGAGTATAGCTGTAGCAATACCTGCCACTAGTTGGTTAAAAATAAACCACACGACGACAAGTGCTATGGCAGTGAGTACCATTAAAATAAACGGTATGAGCAAAGCTTTTTTAGTGGATTGACGGTTCATTCTTCCACCTCTAATCACTTTTTAATCATCATTTTTTTATTATTTTCTTTAAATTAATACATAAATCAATTACCCCAAGTAATCCAACAATATGCGTTGCTGGTGTAAGAAGTGTCCCTACTACCATAACAAGAATTGTTGCGAAGTTCGGCCATCTTTTAGCTTTACCAAAGAAGTGAATGACACTTAATCCTTGGATGTACATCACTAATGATAACACAACATCAAAGTTTAACACGATGCTTTGGAACGTACTTGGTTCACTTGCAATCATGACACAAATAAGTACTATAAGATAAAACCATAGTAAATTACGGCTCATTTGCCATGCGAATAAAGGTTTAAAAATAGGTGTTGCTACTTTAAATTTGCGTAAAATTGGAAATGTAATAATCAGATTAATTAAGACAAAAATGAAAATAACTATAATTAGAAAACTAGGGAGTTGGACCGTCATTTGTCGGAAACTTTCCTCAAGAATCTGTCTATAGTTTGAATCGATTCCACTTGTTAAGAAAGCCTCATGCATTGCATTTTTAAAAGGCTTAATTAATACAGCTGCCGTCGGAATTTTATCGAATGTTTGTAATAACATCCATCCAATAAGTGTAACTAAACTTAATGAAGCTGTTGAAATATAAAGAATTCGTTCTTTAGATGTTCTTTCCTTAAGTAATTGTCCGATAATCGCACTTAATAATAAGATTAAGACCATCATACTTAAGACAAATGTATTACCTAATAATGTTGTAAGTACGACTGTTACTAATGCACTAATTCCGAATGATTGTATGGAACGATTCCACAAAACAATACCAGGAATCGTTGCAAATAAACATAAAATCAAGCCGAGAACAGGTAATACATGTGTTACTAAAGCGACTACTAATAATGAAATAATTGCTAAAATAGTTGCTTTAGGTTGTATTTTTGAAAACACATACGCCACTCCCATACTTTTTGACTATAACTCCTATTTTAACCTCTTTGCTAAAATTTAACAATAAAGTAAAGTCATACTACCAGTGACAGGTTATGCATAAGTACGACATATGAAATAGGCTTTACTTATATAATCTTATGTAGGACTATTTTTATGCCAAATAATACTTATCTTATGCCAAAGAAATAGTTACCTACTCTGCACTGTTTAGTATTTCTTATGCGTGCTCATGGGGATTATGTTCTATTATAAAACTTTCCTATTTACGTCGGAATTGTTTCAGATTTAAGAAATGATATAAATTAGGTGCCCAATCATTAAAATTTAGAAGAAAACCATCATGTCCAACATTATCTGGTACGAAGAAATGACGATGATATTTAAAACGTTCTCCTAAAGCTCTTACTTGATCATCAGGATAAAGTAAATCATCAATAAAGCCCATAGTTAGTACTTTCGTTTCCAACGATTGAAAGACTTCATCAACATCATCTCTCCCTCTATCTAAATGATGACTATCTAAGACGTCTAGCAGTGTTAAATAACAATTTAAATCGAAATATTCTTTGAACTTATCACCTTGATGTTGTTGATAGCTCACTACTTCATCTGGTGTAAAACGTTGATCATAACTTTTAGACGATCGATACGTGAGGAAGCCGAGTTGACGTGCGATACTTAAACCTTCTTTACCGCCTATATGTATAGCTTGTCTTGCAATCTCGTTAAAAGCACGACTATAGGAGGACGTTTTATCAGTAGCGGCTAATATGATTGCTTTTTCCACCTCGAATTGACGATTATAAAGCAATTCCATCGCTTGCATGCCACCTAAACTGCCTCCAATGAGAATATTAATCTTCTTAAATTCTAATGCTTGTATACCTAACTCAATAGCTCTAACGATATCCCTCAATGTTAAATGTTCTGGGAAGTTGTCATCATTTAATTTAGAACTCGAACCAAATGGACTTCCAATGACATTGAATGTAAGAAATTGATAATCATGAACTGGAATGTAGCCACCATCAATGATTTCTCGCCACCAGCCAGGTTGCGCATCGGTACCGTATGTTAAATGATTGCCAGTAAGTGCATGGCAAACAACGACAAGGGGTTGACCAGGAAGTCCTACATGTTCATAACGTAGACGTAAATGATCAATCGTTTCACCAGATTCAGTTATAAACTCACCTAGTTCTAATGTATTAACCGTGTAATTCGTCATAATAGTTCCATACCTCCTTCAACTAAAAAAGTGCCTTACTCAAATGATGTAAAGGCACTTATCGTACTTATCATTCGAGTTGCTCGTTGGTATTAGCACCGTGCTATTTAAAGTCGGTTGCTGAAGCTTCTACGGGCCAAATCCCTCTGCTTCTCAAAATAAGGTTAGGTAATTTAATTGTATTGTTATGTAGAAATGCATTTCGTCTCTAATAGTCTAAATTTTCTAATTATTTTAATTTTAACTAACTTTTTCTGTAAGTTCAATGATTTGATATGATTTCCAAAGATTAAAAGATTAAACGTAAGCAAGCAATAACAAATATACCTCCGAGAATTGTCACTGTTAGACTACGTGTGAAAATAGCGAGCATCACAGTTGGCACGATTGCAATAATATAAGGTAAATTAAGCGTATAACCAAATGCATGATCATGTTGTTGAATTACACCATCTATAATAAGAGCTGTAAATAAAGTGATAGGAATAAAAGAAAGCCATTTAATTACAATTGCTGGTAAGTTGACACGTGATATCATAATAAATGGAATAACTCGAACGAGTAATGTGACCACGCCACATAAAACAATAAGTACTAATGTATGTAAATCTGTCGTCATTTTTCCATCACCACCCCTAACAATGCAGCAACAATTGCGGCTATTAAAATTGCTACGTATGAAGGTAGAATTGAACTTAGAAGAAGCATCATCACAATCACACATACAATGAGTACAATATATATTCTCAATCGTGATTTCTTAATCCCTTCAAATTGAGATATACATAAAAAAATAAACATTGCGGTAATGGCAAAGTCTAGGCCAAGCGCATCAGGATTTGAAATATACTCTCCGAAAATGGCACCGATTACACATGAAACAGTCCAAAATAAGTAAGCAGTAATATTTAGTCCGTGTAGCCATCGATCGTTAATTTTTTCACCTTTGACATATGGCGTTATAGCAACTCCAAAAGTTTCATCTGTTAATAACGTTCCAAGCCCTACCCTATTCCAAAATCCATATTGCTTATAATTGGGTGCTAAAGTCATACTTAATAAGAACATTCGAGAGTTAACGATAAGTGTTGTAAGCACAATTGCAGAAATAGGGGTGCCTGCAATCACTAATGTACAAATAATAAATTGGGCTGCACCAGCATAAATAATCAGACACAATAAAATAATTTCTAAAACACTGAAATTTTGGGAGGCTGCCACAATTCCAAACGATAGTCCTACACCAGCATAACCAAGTAACGTGGGAATACACTCTTTCACACCTTGTTTAAACGTAAGGTGAGTCATATTATCAGCCCCAGTCTCTCCAATAAAATAATAAAATCAGTCTAATACACTTAATTATTTTATTCAATATATTTAAAGACCAGTATGTGTGCCGTTATACATACCGGTGTCTAAAGAAGTGAATATATAAGGGTTTTTATTTTTCAGAATTTTCTTTCTTATTTTTAGACCCTCTTTTTAACTTCTAGCTTTAAAATCAAAATGTTTACAACCTTACTTTTAAAGATTATCAAAAAATAATAATGACTAAACTTTTGCAACTCTTTAAGACATCATTGATTTTTAATTTTTTATTAAAATTTTATTTAGAAATAGTAATTTTCAAAAGATACTTAATTTTGTTTGATATAATCACACCATCAAATGAAACGAGGTGTAACAATATTGAATTGGCAACGTAAATGTATACTAACTACTTTATTGGTTTTAAGTAGTTTATTTTTAGTATTTTCGACTATCACATATGCGAGTGAACGTGATTCTAAAGACAGTCTTAAAATCACTACACATAACGTGTATTTCTTACCTACTGCTATCTACCCTAATTGGGGACAATCTCAGCGCGCTGATTTAATTTCAAAAGCAGATTACATTCAAAATCAAGATGTCGTGATTCTAAATGAATTATTTGATAAAAAAGCTTCAAATAGATTGTTAACACGTCTACATTCACAGTACCCTTATCAAACACCTATCGTTGGTAAAGGTACAGAAGGTTGGCAAAATACTTCTGGTACTTATAGAAAAATTAAAAAAGTAAGTGGTGGCGTTGGTATTGTGAGTAAATGGCCTATCGTACAACAAGAACAACACATTTATAAAAAAGGCTGTGGGGCTGATATGGCAGGTAATAAAGGCTTTGCCTACATTAAAATTAATAAGAATGGCAAATACCACCATATTATCGGAACACATCTACAAGCTGAAGATCCAACATGCTTTAAAGGAAAAGATAAAGACATTAGACAGAGTCAAATGAATGAAATTAAACAGTTTATCAAAGACAAGAATATCCCTAAAAATGAACCCGTCTATATCGGGGGTGACTTAAATATCATTAAAGATTCAGATGAATATCAACAAATGGCAAATAACTTAAATGTTTCATTACCTACTCAATTCGATGGTAATGCATATAGTTGGGATACTAGCAGTAATAGTATTGCGAAATATAATTATCCTAAATTAGAACCTCAACACTTAGATTATATTTTATTAGATCGTGACCATGCACAACCAAGCTCATGGCATAATGATACACATAGAGTGAAGTCACCAGAATGGTCCGTAAAATCTTGGGGAAAAACATACAAATACAATGATTACTCAGATCATTACCCACTCTCTGGCTATGCATCAAATGAATAGGACGATTGATACATTTAATTATTAAATTTTAATATTTAGAATAGGAGCTATATGAAACATAAGCGTTATACTTCATATTTCATATAGCTTCTTTATGATATTATTTTATGGTTATATAAAAATAAACGTTGTTTGACAAACTAAGTTAAATATTTTGAATATGAATGACAACATTTAAAAAATCAATTTTCACTATTTTATATTTTTACAGGCGTTCTCTAAAAGATAAATACTTGTTACTTCATGTATTATTTTCATGATTTTATAACTCAATCTATGACAATAAATATTCATTGTTTTTAGACATACGTTTGTGTGACGTTAGACAACCGCATCTATAAAATCGCTGTTATATCAGCGTTTTGACTCGTGAAAATTATTTTAAATTATTTTAGACATCCATCCCTAATTGAATATAAAAATACCAATTTCGTCTTTATACATTAAAAAACTGCCGATAAGTTTATAGAATCTTATCGACAGTTAAATAACTTTTTAATATTGTAATCATCTAGTTAAGTTTATTTGATTATTTGATTGGTTTTTCAATTTTAGTTTTGCCACCCATAAATGGAACTAATGCTTCAGGAATTGTTAATGTACCATCTTCGTTTTGATAGTTTTCAACGATGGCTGCAAATGTACGACCTACAGCTAAACCACTACCATTTAATGTGTGTACTAATTCTGGTTTAGAAGCAGCATCACGTTTGAATCTGATATTTGCGCGACGTGCTTGGAAATCAGTACAGTTAGAGCAAGAACTGATTTCTTTATAATCATTGTAACTTGGTAACCAAACTTCTAAATCATATGTTTTACTAGCACTGAAACCAATATCGCCAGTACATAAGATAACACGACGGTATGGTAAACCTAATTCTTCAAGAATAGCTTCAGCATTTTGTGTCATTTCTTCTAAAGCATTCCAAGAATCTTCAGGTTGTACAATACGTACCATTTCAACTTTATCAAATTGATGTAAACGAATTAACCCTCTAGTATCTCTACCAGCTGATCCTGCTTCACTACGGAAACATGCAGTTTGAGCTGTAAATAATTCAGGTAGTACACCTGGTTGAATAATTTCATCTCTATAGAAGTTTGTTAAAGGTACTTCTGCAGTTGGAATCGTATATAAGCCTTCTTTTTCAACTTTAAATAAATCTTCTTCAAATTTAGGTAATTGACCTGTTCCAAACATCGTATCAGCATTCACTAATTGAGGTGTCATCATTTCAGTATAACCATGTTGCGTTGTATGTTTTGTCAACATGTAGTTCATTAAAGCACGTTCAAGTAATGCGCCATCTTTAGTTAAGTATACGAAACGAGCACCAGATACTTTAGCAGCACGTTCAAAGTCAGCCATTTTTAATTCTTCAACTAAATCCCAGTGCGCTTTAGGTTCAAATTCAAAATCACGTGGCGTACCCCATTTTTTAACTTCAACGTTTTCTTCGTCAGAATCACCTTGAGGTACATCTTCATTAATTAAGTTAGGAATACGAATTAAGATATCTCTAATTTTATTATCTACTTCATTAAGTTGATTATCGATATCTTTAATTTCATCACCTAAATGACGCATCTCAGCAATGACGTCATCAGCGTCTTCTTTATTACGTTTCTTTTGAGCTATTTCTTCGCTCACTTTATTTCTTTTCGCCTTCATCTCTTCAGTTTTACTGATTAATTCACGGCGTTGTTCATCTAATTCTAAAACTTGGTCGACAACTTTAGGATCGTCGCCTCTTAATTCAATTTTGCTCTTCACTTTCTCAGGTTCATTTCTAAATAAACGAATGTCTAACATGTAACCTTCATCCTTTCCCAAATAAAATATATTCAATTTTATGGATGACTTCGTGTGATAAAACAATAAAAAAAGACCACATCCCAGACAAGGGACGTGGTCTACGCGTTGCCACCCTATTTAACAATTTCAAGTAAATTAAAAGCATTTACCTCAAATTGCGCTTAACTAAAATAACGGTTATTACCGATTGTTCACATATAGTAGGTAGATTCACATGAATGTCGATTACTTGTTCTCACTTACCACAAGCTCTCTGAAATCGAACTATCTATGCTACTTGTCCTACGAACAATACTTTATTAACTTAATTTTAATATAGCAAAGTCATTATCACATTTCAAGTTATTTTAAATTTGCAACAATTACGTCATATTTAGATGTGCTTATATACAACACTTTTTAAATAATTAGTGTCCCGCTTCTACAACTTGTTGAAACTAAATATTTTGTTCTGTGTAATAGTAGATACATTGTGACGATATACATACAATTTTTCTCGGATGAGAGGCGAGAGAATTTCAACATTATTATAATTAACTGCTTGTAATGTCACCTTACGTTCTATTTCTATATTAATATTTTTAATTAAATAAATAAAACTGCTACATTATGCTATCAGTCTACTAAAATAATGAATGATACATGACGATGTGAAAAGAGTTTCATTTAACTATTGACGAATGTCAGATACAGGTATAGTATTCTTAATTGTATTTAGAAGAGATGATTTAAAATCACATGTAAACAATTGTTTGAAATAAATAAAAAGATTCGTGAAATAAAAGCAAACATAAGACTTACAACATTTTAAGAAATAACATGTTATGGGAGGTTATGTCGTTATGAAAACGTTAGATTCTGTTAATATTCCTATAAGAAAAGACGAAACACATAAAGGTGACTATGGTAAAATTTTATTAATCGGTGGATCAGCCAATATGGGTGGCGCAATCATGCTTGCTGCACGCGCTTGCGTTTATAGTGGAAGTGGGCTCATTACTGTAGCAACACACCCAAATAATCATGCTGCGCTACATTCTCGTTGTCCTGAGGCGATGGTTATAGATATTAATGATACTAAAATGCTTACAAAAATGATTGAAGCAACTGATAGTATCCTTATCGGTCCAGGTCTTGGAGTAGATTTCAAAGGTAATAATGCCATCACGTTTTTACTTCAAAATATACAACCACATCAAAATTTAATTGTTGACGGAGATGCTATAACAATATTCAGTAAGTTAAAACCTCAAATTCCTACATGTCGTGTTATATTCACCCCACATCAAAAGGAATGGGAGCGTTTGAGCGGTATACCTATTGAAGAACAGACATATGAACGTAACCTTGAAGCGGTAGAACGTATTGGCGCGACAGTAGTATTAAAACAACATGGTACGGAAATCTATTTCTGCAATGATGATGTCTATAAATTACCTATTGGCACACCTGCTATGGCTACAGGTGGTATGGGTGATACACTTGCGGGCATGATTACAAGCTTCGTAGGCCAATTTGATAATTTTAAAGAAGCTGTTACAAGTGCAACTTACATGCATAGTTTTATCGGTGAAAAATTATCTGACACAATGTATGTTGTTCCACCTTCACGTCTAATTAGTGAAATACCGTATGTGATGAAACAACTTGAAGGTTAACAGATATCAGAATTAATTACTGTGTTTATCAGTAGTGGTAAATTGAGAAGGTACATTGTTGAAAGGACAGTTATATTTTAGACACCCTTTATCGAAGGGAGTCTAAATGTATGGAAATGATTATTCATTTATCCTCAATGTATGGTGCTAATGAGGTTATAAAGGACAAATCAATTTAATATAAACAAGAAATTAAAAAATGCATGAGACATAGCTATGTCTCATGCATTTTAGCGTATTGGACGTCGATGACTGAGTTAGAACATAACCTCATTACATCTCTAGTCCGACTTCCTTATATAAACTTTTGTTCATAAAATCTACAGATAGTTTAATTAAGAGTTCCGGGCAGAACAACGAACCCTATGTTTCTGTCTTACTCCCTTTTTAATTATTCATCACTATCTTCTTCATTATCTGAAGCACTCTCGATATCTTCATTCACTCTATCCATAAAATCTTGTCTGATATCAATACGATCATCATTTTCAGGAGATTCTACAGATTCCATTTCTGCATCACCTTCTGTATGAATCGCATTGCCTGGTGTCTGATCATCCACTACCTCTTCTACATCTGCTGTTTCAGTAGTAGTAGATTGTTGCGCTTCATCTGCATTTTCCTCATTATCGTCTTCTTCGTTTACTTTAGCAACAGTAGAAACAAATTGACCATCTCCGAGTTTCATAAGGCGTACACCTTGTGCTGCACGTCCATTTTGAGAAATATCATGAACGTCAAGACGAATAATAACACCAGCGTTAGTTACAACCATTAAATCCTCTTCACCGGTTACAGTTGTGATACAAACGATGTTACCATTACGCTCGGTAATTGTCGCAGTTTTGATTCCTTTACCACCACGATTTGATAAACGATATTCGCTAACAGGTGTACGTTTACCGTAACCATTTTCAGTAACTACTAATACTTCATCTTCACTTTCTGAATCTGCAACATCAAGACCAACGACAGTATCCCCTTCACGTAGAGAAATACCTTTCACACCTGCTGCTGTACGGCCTAATGGGCGTAATGTAGATTCAGAAAATCTAATTAATGATGCATGTGCAGTTCCAATAAGAATATCTTCATTACCTGTTGTTAGACGTACTGCAATTAATTCATCATCTTCTTTAAAGTTAATTGCAATTTTACCGTTTTTGTTAATACGGGAGAAGTTACTTAATGATGAACGTTTAACGATACCTTGTTTTGTCGCGAATACGAGATAATCTTCTTCACTTTCAAGGTCTTTAACTGCAATCATCGTACTTATTGTTTCGTCATTTTCGAGTTCAATCGCATTAATAATAGGTATGCCTTTGGATTGACGTGACAACTCAGGAACTTCATAACCTTTGAGTTTATATACACGACCTTTATTCGTAAAGAACAGAACATGATCATGTGTACTCATTGTTACCAATTGACTAACGAAGTCCTCATCCAACGTGTTCATACCTTGTATGCCACGACCACCACGATTTTGAGAACGATATGTAGATACTGGTAAACGTTTAATATAGTTATTATGACTTAATGTAATAACAATTTGTTCTTCAGGGATTAAGTCTTCATCTTCAAGATCTTCTAGACCACCTAATTGAATTTCAGTGCGACGTTCATCGCCGAAACGTTCTTTAATTTCAGTCAATTCATCACGAACTAATTGTAATAGTACTTCTTCATCAGCTAAAATCTCTTCTAACTCTTTAATATATTCTAGAAGTTCATTATACTCAGATTCTATTTTATCTCTTTCTAATCCAGTTAAACGTCTTAAACGCATATCTAAAATTGCTTGAGCTTGACGTTCAGTTAGTTTAAAACGCTCTTGTAAACTTGCCATCGCAATTTTATCAGTGTCCGATTCACGAATTGTTGTGATAATTTCATCAATATGATCTAGTGCTATTCGTAAACCTTCTAGAATATGGGCACGGTCTCTTGCTTTTTTAAGATTATATTCAGTACGTCGTCTAACCACTGTTTTTTGGTGTTCTAAGTAATGGATAAGTGCTTCTTTTAAATTGATTAGTTTAGGTCTACCATTCACTAAAGCAATCATATTCACACCAAATGATGTTTGTAATGGAGTTTGTTTATATAAATTATTTAAAATAACACTCGCATTTGCATCTTTACGTACATCAATAACTACTCTTACACCTGTACGCAAACTTGTTTCATCACGTAAATCTGTAATACCGTCGATTTTCTTATCTCTAACTAACTCTGCGATTTTTTCAATCATACGCGCTTTATTGACTTGGAAAGGTATTTCCGTTACGACAATACGTTGACGGCCACCACCACGTTCTTCTATTTCAGCACGAGAACGCATTTGAATTGACCCACGACCTGTTTCATAAGCTCGACGAATACCACTTTTCCCTAGTACTAAACCGGCTGTAGGAAAATCAGGACCTTGGATGTCTTCCATCAGCTCATTAATTGTGATGTCTGGATTCTTACTTAAACTGAGCACACCATCAATAACTTCAGTTAAATTGTGGGGAGGAATATTTGTAGCCATACCTACGGCAATTCCTGCCGCACCATTTACTAGTAAGTTAGGGAAACGTGCAGGTAAGACTGACGGCTCTCTTTCATTACCATCATAGTTGTCAATAAAATCAATTGTGTCTTTGTTGATATCACGTAAAAGTTCTAATGTTATTTTAGTCATACGTGCTTCGGTATAACGCATTGCGGCTGCCCCGTCACCATCCATAGAGCCAAAGTTACCTTGACCATCTACAAGTGGATAACGATAACTAAAGTCTTGGGCCATTCTTACCATTGCTTCATAAATTGAAGAATCACCATGAGGGTGATATTTACCCATGACATCCCCGACTATACGTGCAGATTTCTTATAAGGTTTATCGGGCGTCATACCTTGTTCATTTAAACCATAAAGAATACGACGATGTACTGGCTTTAATCCGTCTCTAACATCAGGTAATGCACGAGAAACGATAACACTCATAGCATAGTCTAAGAATGATTCACGCATTTCACTGGTTATATTTCGTTCATTAATTCTTGATTGAGGTAATTCAGCCATCAAGAGATCCTCCTTCAAAAGTTCAGTTCATAGTGTCTAGAAATCTAGGTTGGCATAAACTGCATTGTCTTCGATAAATTGTCTGCGATTTTCTACTACATCGCCCATTAACATTTCAAATGTTTGGTCTGCATCAATTGCATCTTCAAGTCTCACTTGCAACATAGAGCGATGTTCAGGATTCATAGTCGTTTCCCATAATTGGTCTGCGTTCATTTCACCAAGACCTTTGTAACGTGCAATTGACCATTTTGGTGACGGGTTTAATTCTTGTTTCAACTTGTCTAGTTCTCTATCGTTAAATACATAATATTTTTGTTTTCCTTGTGTTAGTTTATATAAAGGCGGCTGAGCAATATAAACGTAGCCCGCTTCAATTAAAGGTCTCATGAAACGATAGAAGAATGTAAGTAATAACGTACGTATATGTGCACCATCAACATCGGCATCAGTCATGATTACGATTTTATGATAACGTGCTTTTGATATATCGAATTCTCCTCCAATACCCGTACCAAATGCAGTAATCATTTGACGAATTTCGTTATTGTTTAAGATACGATCTAAACGTGCTTTTTCCACATTCAAAATTTTACCTCTTAAAGGTAAAATGGCTTGTGTTCTTGAATCACGACCAGATTTAGTAGACCCCCCGGCAGAGTCACCTTCTACCAAGAAAATTTCACTTTCTTCAGGGTTCTTACTAGAACAATCTGCCAATTTACCTGGTAAGCTTGAAACGTCTAATGCTGATTTACGACGCGTAACTTCACGTGCTTTTTTGGCAGCCACACGTGCGCGTGAAGCCATAATACCCTTTTCAACAATAATGCGTCCTACAGATGGATTCTCATATAAGAAACGTTCAAAGTGTTCAGAAAATAATCTATCAACAACTTGACGTACTTCAGAGTTTCCTAATTTTGTTTTTGTTTGTCCTTCAAACTGAGGATCGCCATGTTTAATTGATACGACTGCTGTTAAACCTTCTCGTGTATCTTCACCTGAAAGTCTATCTTTATCCTCTTTAATAATCTTACTTTGCGTACCATAGCTATTTAAAACGCGTGTTAAAGCACGTTTAAAGCCATCTTCATGCGTACCACCCTCGTATGTATGAATATTATTCGCATACGTTAATAAGTTGGTTGCATATCCACTGTTATATTGAAGTGCAATTTCCACTTCAATATCGTCTTTAGACTGATGGATATATATAGGTTCATCGTGAAGAGGTTCTTTATTCTCATTTAATAAATCTACATAGGATTTAATCCCGCCTTCATAATGATATGAGTCTTCTCTAACTTCCTCTTCTCTTTCATCTTTTAAAGTAATTTGAATACCTTTATTTAAGAAAGCAAGCTCACGTATACGCTTTTGAAGTGTTTCATAGTTATAAACTGTTGTCTCTGTAAAGATTTCTTTATCGGCTTTGAATCGAATAGCTGTACCTGTTTTATCTGTATCGCCAATTTCTTTAAGATCAAATTGTGGCACACCTTGTTTATAGGCTTGATGATAAATCGTGCCATTACGATGTACATAAACTTCAAGATCTTGTGAGAGTGCATTAACAACTGAAGATCCAACACCGTGAAGACCGCCAGATACTTTGTATCCGCCACCTCCGAATTTACCTCCAGCGTGAAGTACAGTTAAGATAACTTCGACAGCAGGGCGTCCCATCTTTTCTTGAATATCAACAGGAATACCACGGCCATTGTCAGTAACTTTAATCCAATTGTCTTTCTCAATTACAACTTCAATATGACTAGCATAACCTGCTAATGCCTCGTCAATACTATTATCAACAATTTCCCATACTAAATGGTGCAACCCTCTTTCTGAAGTTGAACCAATATACATACCCGGTCTTTTACGAACCGCTTCGAGACCTTCTAAAACTTGTATCTGTCCAGCACCATAATTATCTGTGTTGTTTACATCTGACAATGTATTCACCATCACTTTCTCGTTACTTTAGTATTTCACCTTGACTAATACGGTATAACTTAGCGTTATTCATTATTTCATGATCTATTCCTTCAACTGACGTAGTTGTCACAAATGTTTGTACTTTATGTTGAATCGTACTTAACAAATGTGTTTGACGTGAATCATCAAGCTCACTCAAGACATCATCTAAAAGTAAGATTGGATATTCTCCTACTTCAATATTCATTAATTCAATTTCTGCCAACTTAATTGACAGCGCAGTGGTACGTTGCTGACCTTGTGAACCATACGTTTGAGCATCCATGCCATTTACATTGAAACTTAAGTCATCACGATGTGGGCCATAGAGACATACGCCTCGTTCTTTTTCTCTTTGTAAATTGTCATTTAACAATGCTAATACTTCTTCAATTAACTCAGATTGATTGGCTTCATAATTACTTAACTTCAAACTTGGAACATAATCGAGTGTCAGTGTCTCTCGATCATTTGTGATACCTGCATGAATGGGTTGTGCAAGTGTTTCTAATTCCTTTATAAAGTGCTCTCGACGTAACGTAACCTTCAGTGCATATTCAGCAAATTGTTGGTTTAAGACTTCTAACATTGTTGTATCTGTCTTCTGCCCAATTTGTAACTGTTTAAGGTAATTGTTCTTTTGCTTTAGAATACGCTGATATTGAGCTAAATCATTCAAATAGACAGCAGATATTTGTCCTAACTCCATATCTATGAATCGTCGACGTATTTGTGGTGAACCTTTAACGATATTTAAATCTTCAGGTGCAAATAAGACGACATTTAAATGTCCAATATATTGAGTTAGTCTGCTTTGCTCAAGATGATTTACTTTAACTTGCTTACCTTTTTTAGTTATAAACATCGTAAGCGGCATCGTACCATGTCTATAACTTAGCTCACCCTCTATTTTAGCATAATCAGACTTGAAACGTATGAGTTCCTTATCATTTGACGTACGATGACTTTTAGCAAGCGCTAAGGTATAAATTGATTCAAGTAAATTTGTCTTTCCTTGTGCGTTCTCACCAATAAGGATATTCACTTCGGGATGACAATCTAATGTCACCTGTTCATAGTTACGATAATTCTCTAATTGGAGTGTATTAAGTTTCATTGTTCACCTTGATGGATGATTAAAAAGGAACCCGTATCTTCAGGGATATCTGTAATATCAATGCGGTCGTTGTGTTCTAATTTTTTGCCACGTCTTGTTTCACGTTGTCCATTAATTAAAACCTCAAAATCCTGTAGAAACCATTTAGCTTGTCCACCTGATTCTATGATTCCTTCAGTTTTAAGAAATTGACCTAAAGTGATATTTCCTTCTACAACAACTTCTTGAACCAAAATTTCTCACTCCGTTTCTATATGTGTCATTAATATATTATACCGTTTTTTACTTTGAATTTCATTTAAAATAAAGAATGAAATCGTTTACTTTGATATATATTTTATTTTATCAAAAGCTGCTACAAATTTTATAATTTACTTACAATCATTTTAAAAACTTACACTGAATTTTAAATTTAAAGGGGTTTTTAGCACACTTTTTCCACAAGGGTAATTGAATACTCAAATATATTTATTATTGCTTTGAAAAGCGCTCAGTACATTTAAAATTAATTCTACATTCACGATAATTATCTCATTTGTCTATTTTAAGCTTTGAATGTTTGAAATGAGATTTGATATCAATATAAAAAAGCCTATGCAACAAATGCACAGGCTCCTTTGTATAAGAGATTTAGCAATCTAATCCGATTGTAACTTTAATTTTTATTAATATGTTCTAATAGGCAGAATTAATTGCGTTACAGAATCATCATCTTTTGGTTTTAAGATAAATGGTTTCATTGTACCAAAGAATTCTACTTCTACTTCATCATTATCAATGGCTTTTAAAGCATCCATCATGTATTTTGAGTTGAAAGAAATTTTCAAGTTTCCGCCTTCTACATCATTAGCGTTAACTTCTTCTTTAACAGTACCAATTTCAGGAGAAGTAGATGAAAGTTCAACTAATTCATTACCTGTACTTAATTTAATAACATTATTTCCACCTTCACGTGCTAATAAAGATGCACGATCAATTGCATGATAGAAGTCTCCATTGTTAATTCCTAATTTAATCTCATAATTTTCTGGGAATAAACGTGTCGTATCTGGATAATGACCTTCAAGTAAACGTGAGATGAAATTAATATTCCCCACTCTGAATAACACTTGGTTAGAAGCAAAGAAAATATCAATATCTTCGTCGCTGTCACTCATAATTTTGTTTAATTCAGATAAAGCTTTACCAGGAATGATGACATTTTTATTTTCTGATTCATCTTCTAACTGTAATTTTCTTACAGCTAAGCGGTGTGAATCTGTTGCTGTGCATATTAATTCATTATCTTGTATAAGCCAGTTCACACCAGTAAGTACTGGTCGTGTTTCTGAGGTGGACACTGCAAAATTAGTTTGTGCAATGATATTTTTTAGTACCTTAACTGACAATTGAATAGCGTCATCTCGTGATACCTCAGGTAATAATGGATATTGATCAGGATCTAGTCCACTTAAGTTAAATTCTGAATGACCTGATGTTATTAACGTTTGGAATTGTTCATTAGTTGATAATTTAACTTCTTTTCCAGGAAGTTTTTTAATAATATCAACGAAGAAACGACCAGGAAGTACAACTGATCCTGTTTCTGTAATTTCAACAATTTCTTCACCATCAACTTGTTTTGGAATAGTGATTTCTATTGATATTTCTGAATCTGACCCAGTTAAAATGACTTCATTTTCTTTAGCATCAATTTTGATACCTGTTAAAATCGGTAAAGTTGTTCTAGGTGAGATAGCCTTTAATGTGTCGTTAAGTTGATTAATAAAATAATCTCTTTTAATTGTGAATTCCATCATTAAATTTAAACTCCTTCCAGTCGTTTATATATAATTATATAGGTTTTAAATTCATAGTAATAGTAGTAGGCACTGTGGATTGGTGGATAAGTCTAAAAAACTTACGAATAGCACAGTTATACACATGTGGATAAACTGTGTATGTTGTGTATTATTTTTTCACATTATCCACAATTGCTATTGTTATTCAGAGGGACAACTCCCCATCTTTTTAAGTGTTTAGGAATTGATTTACATAGTAATTATTCCCTAAAAGACAGTTTACAATCTGCTAATTTTCAATTTATTCAATATGGATTTATTTCCCATTACTGATTTCTAATTTCTTTTTCTAAGTTTTCTACTTCTTGCTTAAATGTAGGATCAGACTTGATATCATTTGCAATCTTTTCATGGGCATGGATAACTGTTGTATGATCGCGACCTCCAAATTCTTCACCTATCTTAGGTAATGAAAAATCAGTTAATTCTCTAGATAGATACATAGCTATTTGTCGTGGGTAAGCAATTGACTTTGTACGTTTTTTGGCACTAAAATCTTCAATTCTTACACTATAATACTGACCAACTACCTTTTGGATATCTTGAATTGTAATCTTTTTAGACTTAGGTGACTGAATGATATCTTTTAACGCTTCTGCAGTGAGTTCGGTTGTAATAGGTTTTCCTTGTAATTTGGAGTACGCTAAAAGTCGAGTTAATGCGCCTTCAAGTTCACGAATATTTGATTGAATTTGGTTGGCGATGTAATTCAAAGCTTCTGGCGGAATATCAAGATTTTCTTCTTCAATTTTCTTTTGTAATATTGCCATTCTTGTTTCGTAATCAGGTGGCGTGATATCAACTATTAGTCCCCACTCAAAACGAGAGCGAAGACGGTCTTCCAGCTTAGCAATTTCTTTTGGTGGACGATCACTTGAAATAACGATTTGCTTATTATTTTGATGTAATTCATTAAAAGTATGGAAGAACTCTTCTTGCGTTTGTTCTTTATTTTGAATGAATTGAATATCATCAATTAATAAAACATCAATTTTACGATACTTTTCACGAAATGCTTCAGTTTCATTATCACGTATTGATTTAATAAATTCGTTTGTGAATTTCTCACTAGAAGTGTAAATGACTTTAGCATTAGGTTTGTTGCTAAGAACATGATGCCCAATTGCATGCATTAAATGTGTTTTACCTAGACCTACGCCTCCATATATAAATAATGGATTATAAGCTTCTGCCGGTGCTTCTGCAACAGCTAAACTTGCAGCATGTGGGAAACGGTTACCAGGTCCAATGACAAATGTATCGAATGTATTGTGCATATTAAATTGTTCTTTTCCCCAAGTCTTATCATCTATAGAAGAATGTTGTACTTGGGGTTCTTGAACTTCTTTTGTATTTACATTGTTGTAGGATGCAAGTTCATCTTCTGAAATAAAATGTGGTTTCACTTCATAACCGATGACATCATAAATAATAGCCTGCATAATTTCTGAATATCGCTGATTAAGCCAACTCGCATTGAAAGGCAGACTTACTAATATAATGGCTTCGTCATTTTTAAGTGAGTAGAGTTGCGTATCTTTTATGAACGTTTGATAACTAGTGTTTGAAATTCTTTCCTGGGCAATTTCTAAAACTTTATCCCAAATTTCTTTCTCTGACATAAATAACTCCATCTTTCTTAAAATTTTAGACTTATACACAGAAATAACATAGGTGGATAAAAATAATCACAGCATGTTAATAATTATCCACAAGTTAATCACAATCAGTGGATAACTTAAACATAACTATGATTTATGCACACCATTTATGTATATAAATTTAATAAATAAATCCTTGTAAAATCATAATTTGAACGACTTATCCACATAATTATACTTTTTAACTCCAAGTGATGTCAAATGGCTGTGAATATGTTGTTAAATTTTGAATAACTGTGTGTATAGCGCATGTGTTATCCACAATTTTTGCGAGAAATTATGTGTATAAGTGGATAACTTCAAATAAGCGTCACAATTCCTTCTTTTTTACTTTGGGAAATAATTTATATGGATTGCATGAACTATGTATATGACAATTTATTATTAAAATTGGTGAAGAAAAAAATTGCTTATATTAAATCACAACAAGTCATTTTCAATCGTTATATTCGTAAATTCATCTTGCTTTATAAAAGGTATTTTGTTATATTGTAGTAGTTGCTTGAATTATGACTAGATAATAATAAGCTATAGAACAAATTTCTTAATAGCAGACACAATAAGAGAGCAATTGCTCAGATGAAGTATGTTAGTAATTGAAGCTAACATATACTTCGTTAATTTATCTATTTATATGAACCAATTTCTAGGTAGGAAGTTGGAAATATTGGTAATTGAATTCAGATGGAGGTGTTTTGCATGGTAAAACGTACTTATCAACCAAATAAACGTAAACATAGTAAAGTTCATGGTTTCAGAAAACGCATGAGCACTAAAAATGGCCGCAAAGTTTTAGCGCGTCGTCGTCGTAAAGGCCGTAAAGTTTTATCTGCATAAGATCACTGAATCATCAGTGGTCTTTTTTTTGTTTAAATAATAAAATGATATTTAAGTATTGTTCTGATATCATTTTCAAAATAATATATACGTATGTTTTGTTAATAGATAATTGTTACTATTAAAATGAATAGATTAGAATAAGCGAGTGATGTTTAATGGAAAAAGCATATCGTATTAAGAGAAATTCAGACTTTCAAGCGATATACAAGAATGGGAAGTCTGTTGCAAATAGACAATTTGTTGTCTATACCTATAAAAATAGAGATTTAAAACATTTTCGCTTAGGAATAAGTGTCTCAAAAAAACTGGGCAACGCTGTTACAAGAAATAGAATTAAAAGAGCGATAAGAGAGAATTTTAAAGTGCATAAGCAAAATATTATCGCTAAAGATATTATAGTTATTGCGAGGCAACCAGCAAAAGATATGAATACACTGGAGATTCAAAGCAGTTTAGAGCATGTGCTTAAAATTGCAAAAGTGTTTAATAAAAAGATTAAGTAGGGTAGGGGATTTAGACGAACCGTAGTCTAACGTCACACATACCGAAGCCTTACATATGAATGTTGAACAGTTTATTAGCTTTTTTTAAAGAAACAATTTACAATGTTATAATGAATTTTTACATTAATAAGGAGGCGAGACTCTTATGGATTTTGATACGATTACAAGTATTTCAACACCGATGGGTGAAGGTGCTATTGGAATTGTGAGATTATCTGGGCCACAAGCTATTGAAATCGGAGATATCTTATATAAAGGAAAGAAAAAGTTATCTGAAGTTGAGACGCATACAATAAATTACGGTCATATTATTGATCCAGAAACAAATGAAACAGTTGAAGAAGTCATGGTGTCTGTATTACGTGCCCCTAAAACTTTCACACGAGAAGATATTATTGAGATAAATTGCCATGGTGGTATTTTAACAATTAATCGTATATTAGAGTTAACTATGACTTATGGTGCACGTATGGCAGAACCAGGTGAATATACAAAACGTGCATTTTTAAATGGTCGTATAGATTTATCTCAAGCAGAAGCGGTTATGGATTTTATACGTTCCAAAACTGATCGAGCTTCTAAGGTTGCGATGAATCAAATAGAAGGACGTTTAAGTGACTTAATCAAGAAACAACGTCAATCCATATTAGAGATACTCGCCCAAGTTGAAGTTAACATTGATTATCCAGAGTATGATGATGTAGAAGACGCAACGACGGACTTCTTACTAGAACAGTCTAAGCGTATTAAAGAAGAAATCAATCAGTTACTTGAAACAGGAGCACAAGGTAAAATAATGAGAGAAGGGTTATCTACAGTTATTGTAGGACGTCCTAATGTTGGGAAGTCTTCGATGCTAAATAACCTTATTCAAGATAATAAAGCAATTGTGACTGAGGTCGCTGGTACAACAAGAGACGTGTTAGAAGAATATGTCAATGTTAGAGGTGTCCCGTTACGACTTGTAGATACTGCGGGTATTAGGGATACTGAAGATATCGTAGAGAAGATTGGTGTAGAACGTTCTAGGAAAGCTCTAAGTGAAGCAGATTTAATTTTATTTGTGCTTAATAACAATGAACCTCTGACGGAAGATGATCAAACTTTATTCGAAGTCATTAAAAATGAGGATGTTATTGTAATCATTAATAAAACAGATTTAGAACAGCGATTAGATGTTAGCGAACTAAGAGAGATGATTGGTGATATGCCACTTATACAAACATCGATGCTTAAACAAGAAGGTATTGATGAATTAGAAATACAAATTAAAGATTTATTCTTTGGTGGCGAAGTACAAAATCAAGATATGACTTATGTATCTAATTCACGTCACATTTCATTGTTGAAACAAGCGAGACAATCAATTCAAGATGCGATTGATGCTGCTGAGTCTGGTATCCCAATGGATATGGTACAGATTGATTTAACACGTACTTGGGAAATTCTAGGAGAAATTATTGGAGAATCAGCGAGTGATGAATTAATAGATCAACTATTTAGTCAATTTTGTTTAGGAAAATAATGATATAAAAATATAAACAAGACGGTAAGACGTCTAAAATTCAAGATTTTATGACTTTTGGGAGGTAAAAGAGTGGTTCAAGAATATGATGTAGTAGTCATTGGTGCTGGTCACGCCGGTATTGAAGCAGGTTTAGCTTCAGCTCGTCGGGGTGCTAAAACGCTGATGTTAACAATTAATTTAGATAATATTGCTTTCATGCCATGTAATCCATCTGTAGGTGGTCCTGCGAAAGGAATCGTTGTACGTGAAATAGACGCTTTAGGTGGACAAATGGCAAAAACTATTGATAAAACTCACATTCAAATGCGTATGCTTAATACAGGTAAAGGTCCAGCTGTTAGAGCTTTACGTGCTCAAGCAGATAAAGTATTATATCAACAAGAAATGAAGCGTGTACTTGAGAATGAGGATAATTTAGACATCATGCAAGGTATGGTTGATGAACTCATTATAGAAGATAATGAAGTTAAAGGTGTTCGTACTAATATTGGTACAGAATATCGTTCTAAAGCTGTCATTATTACAACAGGTACATTCTTACGTGGAGAAATTATACTAGGAAACTTAAAATATTCTAGTGGCCCTAACCATCAATTACCATCTGTAACTCTAGCAGATAATTTAAGAAAATTAGGATTTGATATCGTTAGATTTAAAACGGGTACACCACCACGTGTAAATGCGAGAACCATCGATTATTCTAAAACTGAAATCCAACCAGGTGATGATATAGGTCGAGCGTTTAGTTTTGAAACAACCGAATTTATTTTAAATCAATTACCTTGTTGGTTAACTTATACAAATGGAGATACACATCAAGTCATTGATGATAACTTACATTTATCTGCTATGTATTCCGGTATGATTAAAGGTACAGGTCCTAGATATTGTCCATCAATTGAGGATAAATTTGTCCGCTTTAACGATAAACCAAGACATCAACTTTTCTTAGAACCTGAAGGACGTAATACGAATGAGGTATACGTGCAAGGATTATCTACTAGTTTACCTGAACATGTTCAACGTCAAATGTTAGAAACCATTCCAGGTCTTGAAAAAGCAGATATGATGCGTGCGGGTTATGCTATTGAATATGATGCAATCGTGCCTACTCAATTATGGCCAACGTTAGAAACAAAAGCGATCAAAAACTTGTATACTGCAGGTCAGATTAATGGAACATCAGGATATGAAGAAGCAGCGGGACAAGGAATCATGGCAGGTATTAACGCTGCTGGTAATGTTTTAGGTACAGGTGAAAAAATACTCAGCCGTTCAGACGCATATATTGGTGTACTTATAGATGATTTAGTCACTAAGGGTACAAATGAACCGTATCGATTATTAACTTCACGTGCGGAATATCGATTATTACTACGTCATGATAATGCTGATTTACGTCTTACTGATATGGGGTATGAATTAGGTTTAATATCAGAAGAACGCTATGCAAGATTTAATGAAAAACGTCAACAAATCAAAGATGAAATACAACGACTTACCGATGTACGTATTAAACCAAATGAACATACGCAAGCAATTATTGAAGCTAAGGGTGGTTCAAGATTAAAAGATGGCATATTAGCGATTGATTTATTACGTCGTCCGGAAATGAACTACGAAACAATTTTAGAAATCTTAGAAGAATCACATCAACTTCCTGAAGCGGTTGAGGAACAAGTTGAAATTCAAACAAAATATGAAGGTTATATCAATAAATCTTTACAACAAGTAGAAAAAGTTAAAAGAATGGAAGCGAAAAAAATTCCTGAGGATTTAGATTATAGCAAGGTAGATAGTTTAGCATCTGAAGCACGCGAAAAGTTAGCTGAAGTTAAACCATTAAATATTGCACAGGCTTCACGAATTTCAGGTGTGAATCCAGCAGATATCTCAATTCTACTTGTTTATTTAGAACAAGGTAAACTTCAAAGGGTGAAACAATAATGAGTATTGAATGGTTATCAGAGAAATTAAGCGAGCAAGGCATAGAACTATCTAATACGCAAAAAGAGCAATTTCAAAAATATTATAAATTACTTGTTGAATGGAACAAAAAAATGAATTTGACAAGTATTACTGATGAACATGATGTTTATTTAAAACATTTCTATGATTCAATAGCGCCTAGTTTCTATTATGATTTTAACGGTCAATTAAGTCTTTGTGATATCGGTGCTGGTGCAGGTTTTCCAAGTATACCTTTAAAGATAGTATACCCTGAATTGAAAGTAACGATTGTAGATTCTCTAAATAAAAGAATACAATTTCTAAATCATTTAGCTGCAGAACTAGGTCTTGAAGATGTTAGTTTTGTGCATGATCGAGCAGAAATATATGGCAAGGGTGTCTACAGGGAGTCTTATGATATTGTTACAGCTCGTGCAGTAGCGAGATTGACTGTCTTAAGTGAGTTGTGCTTACCTTTAGTAAAAAAAGGTGGACAGTTCCTTGCACTTAAATCATCAAAAGGTGAAGAAGAATTGCAAGAAGCGACGTTTGCTATTAACATTTTAGGTGGTAATGTGAAAGAGACTCATACTTTTGAATTACCTGAAAATGCCGGTGAGCGACAAATGATTATTATTGATAAACGTAGACAGACATCAAAAAAATACCCAAGAAAACCAGGTACGCCAAACAAATCTCCACTAGTTGAAAGTTAAGACATCATAGTATGATAAATAATTGAGAGGGAGAGAATGGATAATGAAGAAACCTTTTTCAAAATTATTTGGTTTAAAAAATAAAGATGACATCATTGGTTATACTGAAGAAGAACGTAATAATAATGTAGAATCCATTCATATTGAACGTATCGTACCCAATCGTTATCAACCTAGACAAGTATTTGAGCCAAATAAGATTAAAGAATTAGCAGAGTCTATTGAAGAGCATGGATTATTACAGCCTATAGTTGTACGTCCAATTGAAGAAGATATGTTCGAAATTATAGCCGGCGAACGACGATTTCGAGCATTACAGTCGTTGCATAAACCTCAAGTAGATGTCATTGTTCGAGATATGGATGATGAAGAAACAGCGGTAGTTGCATTGATTGAAAATATTCAACGTGAAAACTTATCTGTCGTCGAAGAAGCGGAAGCTTATAAAAAGTTACTTGAAATCGGGGGAACGACTCAAAATGAATTAGCAAAAAGTCTAGGCAAGAGCCAAAGCTTCATTGCTAATAAACTTAGATTATTGAAGTTAGCACCCAATGTGATTAAGAGATTACGTGAAGGTAAGATTACAGAAAGACATGCACGAGCGGTATTAGTATTACCTGATGAAACACAAGAAGAATTAATCGAGCAAGTTATTAGTCAGAAGTTGAATGTGAAACAAACTGAGGATAGAGTACGTCAGAAAACTGGACCAGAGAAAGTAAAAGCGCAGACTTTCCAATTTTCTCAAGATGTAACACAAGCAAAAGAAGAACTAGGTAAGAGTATTGAAACGATAGAAAAATCAGGTATACGCGTTGAACAAAAAGATAAAGAACATGAAGATTATTATGAAATTAAAATAAAGATATATAAGAAATAATTATAAGAGTCTGGTACATATTTTGATGATGTATTAGGCTCTTTTTATCGTATTACAGTGCATTATCTTTAATAGTATAACGGTAAAAAATTCTGTGCAATAAAATATCCAAATAGCAAATATCAACATTAATAATCATATTAAATGTACCTAATAACATCTTAACCATAGCAAAGAAAACTTGTATTGCGTCACTCAATGAAAGAGCGGTTATATTAGATAAACGTATAATATTTTAAATGATGAAAAAGTGACTTTAAAATGTTTTACGTGAAACAAAAATTATCATTATTTAGAAAATTAGGTGATTTAAACAATATATTTACAACAATTGATTTACGCTATAAACTAAAAGTAAACGATACGTTTCGTTTAATAAATATGGATGAGAAGGGTTATTGTGTTTGGTATATCAATTTCTAGTGCTATACTACATTTCGTTATCGGAGGATTTGCTGTTGCACTTGCATCAATTATGGCTGATAAAGTAGGAGGAAAATTAGGTGGCATTATTGCCACAATGCCGGCAGTCTACCTTGCAGCTATTATAGCGTTAGCTATAGACCATAAAGGACAGCAACTTATTCAAATGTCAATTCATTTAAGTACAGGAGCAATTGTTGGGATTGTCTCATGTATTGTAACTGTGTTCTTTACTTCAATTTTTATTGGTAAGAAAAATTATAGAAGTGGAACAGTATTTGCAATTCTTTGTTGGTTTGTGATTTCTGTTGCGATTTTCTTAGTCAGACATATTTAAATTGGAGGATTAAAAATGAAGTTAGCAATTATTAAATTTTCAGTTGGTGGTTTAGCTGTTTTAATTAGTTATATTGTTTCTGTCGTGCTTCCATGGAAGGAATTTGGAGGTATATTTGCAACCTTTCCCGCAGTGTTTTTAGTTTCAATGTGTATTACTGGTATGCAATTTGGCAATGAGGTAGCTATGCATGTGAGCAGAGGCGCAGTCTTCGGTATGATAGGAGTTTTATGTAGTATACTAGCAACCTGGGGATTACTACAAGCTACACATATGTGGCTATTGAGTATTATTGGTGGTTTTGTAGCTTGGTTTGTAAGTGCATTGATTATTTTTGAAATTGTGGAATTCATAGCACATAAAAGAAGGGATAAACATGGCTGGAAGACCAAAAGATCCAACAATCAATAAAAAAATTTATACTGAGATTCAACGTTTATTGGAAACGACTCATTTTAGAGATATTACTATAGATCAAATTTCTGAGAATACTGGTATTTCTAAAGCAACTATTTATAGACGTTGGAAGGATAAATCTTCAATTATCATGTCCGCGTTTATTGAACAATCTCAATATATTGTGATTCATAATCAAGATAATTTATATGATGATTTATTCCAGTTTTTAGTGAAAATAAAAGATATCTATAAAACAAAACTAGGTAGTGCTGTGATTGAAATATTAATTAGTCATCAACAAATGGAAGCTAGAGAAACTTTTATGACTAATTACTTTAATCATAATCGCAAAGTTTTAAAAGAGATTGTTCGTAAGCACATACAAGAGGAAGAACAAGATTTGTTTATTGATTTAATCTTCTCACCCATCTATTTTAATATATTAATTAAACCTGAAACTCTGGATAAAAATTACATTAAAAAGATGTTGAATCAAGTTTTACGTATATATCATTGATATGAAAAACGCTCCTTTCGAGGAGCGTTTTTTGTTTTTCATGTAACAGGTTAGCCTAAGGTCAGTCTATTAAAACCTTTAACCATACTATGTCAAAGCATTTTGACAATGATAAAGGTGACATCGCAAAAACTATTTGATAGCTTTTATAGAGAAAACCTGATTTGATTTAATAATAATATTAAATGATTTCAAATCATAATTAAGGAGTTTAAAGCAATGAATGTTAGCAATCAAATCAAAAAATTTAGAGAAAGAGATGGGTATTCACAAGAATTTTTGGCTGAGAAAATGTTTGTTTCAAGACAAACTATTTCAAATTGGGAAAATGATAAAAGTTATCCGGATATTCATAATTTACTTATTATGTGTCAACTCTTCAAGGTATCTCTAGACGAACTAGTGGAGGATGATTTGAAAAACGTGCAAATCAAAAATATTAAAAAAGAATTAGACTTTTGGACATGGATGATGATAATTACAATGGTATTAGGAAGTGTTCTCATAGGTCCTATGATTCATTACTTTCATTGGTTAGGAATAGGAATAACATATTTAGTATTTTTAATAGGTATCATTGCTTCTACAAAATTAGAAAAAATTAAAATAAAAAATGATATTGAAACATACGACAGGATATTAGCATTTATTAATGGTAAAGATCCTAAAGAGGTGCAAAAAAGTAAGTTTAGAGATATATGGACATCCTCAATTTCTTTTATTTTCTTTGTTGGTGTGATCATCGGTATAAGTTACTTAAGTATCATTTTAACTGATTATTTTTTATAAAAATCAAAAAGAGAATAGACTGGATGCCTATTGAATTTGACACCCAGCCTACTCTAAGAATGATTATTTATTGCTTTGTCCACTCATAATAATAATGGGAAATATGAAACAACACATAATACAAAATTATGATTATTGTTTTCATAAATATTCCCTACATAGTTTTTATTGCACTTAATAGCAGCGTTTAGCTATTCATTCCACCTATCATACCTGATCCTATTAATATGATGAGTGCAACGATTCCTAATATCACAGATGCTTTTTTAGATAAACGACTTGTTGAGTAATAAACAACACCTGTTAAAAAGGCTTTTAAAAGATTAGTTAAACTGAAAGCCATGAGTGTTTTATTATCCTTTGAAAAAATGTTTAAGCTATCAAGCTTATAGTCTGTTATCTTTAGTCCAAAAACTATTTGAATTAAAGAAATAATAGTTGTAAATCCTAAAATAATGATTGAATAAGAGAGTGCTGCTGAGAATAAACTGCTCGCTTTGGCGTCAGATTTAAATATTTTAGAAATAATTAGAAAGATTAAAAATACTACAACAACACTAAAGATTGTTCCTATGAAAGCGCCTATAGTTGTAGACATACGAAACATATTTTCATCCATTTGGCTATTAGCTATCGATTGGTTATCTAATAGTTCATTACTAGTATTATATGTGATGAAAGCGCTAATAATAGCTAATACTATCACTATGATTGATTTAAGTATCCATTTTGGCTGATGTCTTAGTTTGTTAAAATGATTAACAAATGGAATACTTGAGTTTTGAATATCATTTTCTTTTAATTCCTGTGTACTCATGTAATATATCTCCTTTACTTATTAAGGTTAGTTTGATGGTAACATTTTATTACATAATATAAAATGCAAAATCCTTAAATTTAATTAAATATAGTTACTAATACTAATTTAAAGACAAAATGATTGATAATATATTAAAAATTATAAGATTTAGTAATTTTTTTACATATAAAAGATTAATAATTTTACAAATGTGTTATCATTTCCTTGTGAATCTATTACACAAGGAGAATATATATGAATAAGAAACTATTGTGGAGCATCATTGGTATTGTAATTATTGTCGTATTAATCATTGCTGCTTTTATATTAAAACAAGTTAATGGTTCAGGTAGTAAAGATAGTAATGCTTACGATACATATACAGTAAGAAAAGAAACACCTATTAGTTTAGAAGGTAAAGCGTCTCCAGAATCTGTGAAAACTTATAACAATAATCAATCTGTGGGTAACTTCTTAAGTGTTTCAGTACAAGATGGTCAAACAGTTAAACAAGGTGAACGTATCATCAATTATGATACAAATGGGAATAAACGCCAACAACTATTGAACAAAGTGAATCAAGCACAATCTCAAGTTAATGATGATTATCAAAAAGTAAATCAAAGTCCTAACAATCATCAATTACAAGTTAAATTGACTCAAGATCAAAGTGCTTTAAATGAAGCTCAGCAGTCATTGTCACAATATGACAGACAACTCAATGACAGCATGAATGCATCATTTGATGGTAAAATTAACATTAAAAATGATTCAGATGTAGGCGAAGGGCAACCTATTTTGCAATTAATTTCTTCAAATCCTCAAATTAACGCAACTATCACAGAGTTTGATATTAATAAAATTAAAGAAGGCGATGAAGTAAATGTCACTGTAAATAGCACAGGTAAAAAAGGAAAAGGAAAAATTCTTAAAATAGATGAACTTCCTACAAGCTATGATACAAGTGACGATAGTACAGCATCATCGGCACAAGCAGGGGCACAAGGTGATAGTGAAGAAGGAACTGAAATGACGACATCTAATCCTACAATTAATCAGCCAACAGGTGGTAAAAGTGGCGAAACATCAAAATATAAAGTTATCATTGGTGATTTAGATATACCCGTGAGATCAGGCTTCTCTATGGATGCTAAAATCCCTCTTAAAACTAAAAAGCTACCAAATAACGTGTTAACAAAAGATAATAACGTATTTGTCGTTGATAAAAATAATAAAGTTCACAAACGTGAAATTAAAATTGAACGTAATAATGGTGAAATCATTGTGAAAAAAGGATTGAAATCTGGCGATAAAGTCCTTAAAAGTCCAAAAGGTAATTTAAATGATGGAGAAAAAGTAGAGGTGTCATCATGATTGAATTGAGAAAAATCAATCGACACTTTAAAAATGGAAATGAATCAAATCATATTTTGAAAGACATAGATATTCATATTGATGAAGGTGAATTTATTGCTATCATGGGTCCGTCTGGTTCAGGTAAAAGTACGTTAATTAATATCTTGGGATTTATTGATCGTGGATATGAAGGAGAATACTTTTTTAACAATGAGAATTATCAAAAAAGCTCAGATAATAAGCTCGCAGAAATTCGAAATCATACTGTAGGTTTCGTCTTTCAGAATTTTAAATTGATTCAAAATAACACTATTTTAGAAAATGTAAGTATTCCGCTAATTTATAATGGTTTGAGTAATAAAGCGAGAAAAAGCAAAGTTTTAGACGGACTTCATGACGTCGGTCTCAAAGGTAAAGAGAATCTCTTACCAAATAAATTGTCAGGAGGGCAGCAACAACGTGTAGCTATTGCCCGGGCAATTATTAATGACCCTAAGTTTATTATTGCCGATGAACCTACTGGCGCTCTTGATTCGAAGACATCTCAAGATATTATGGAGCTTTTCGTAAAACTGAACAAAGAACAGAATACAACTATTATTATGGTAACGCATGATCGTGAAGTGGCGGAAAAAGCTGATCGTATTATCCATATTTTGGATGGGCGTGTGCAAGAGGAAGAGGTGTTGACACGTGAATAACTTTTCAAATGTCATATCAGTTGCTATTCGTTCCATTTTAAAAAACAAACGACGTAATATCTTTACGATGATTGGAATAATTATTGGTATTGCATCAGTAATTACTATCATGTCGTTGGGGAACGGTTTTAAGAAGTCAACGACTGAGCAATTCAATGATGCTGGTGCTGGTAAAAATCAAGCTTCAATTTCTTACATGACAGAAAATATGGAAGCGCCTAAAAATAATCCATTTAAGCAAGAGGATATGAGTGTTGTTGAACAGGTTAATGGTGTTAAGAGTGCTAAAGTAAAAGAGGATAAGGATAGCACATATTCAGTCAAAATTACGAATACACATGGCAGTAGTGATGCTAGTTTAAAAAAGGTTGATAAACTGACAGACGTAGATGAAGGAAAAGGATTTACGAATGATGATAATGAAGTGCTAGAAAAAGTAGCCGTTATAGATAAAAAAATTGCTAAAAAAGTATTCAATAATCAGGCAATGGGTCAATCTATTTATATAAATGGAGAAGGGTTTAAAGTCGTAGGCGTCTCTGAAAGCTCAGAAGTTGATGAAAGTGGGATGCCTATTGAGTCATTAATTCAAATACCTTCAAAAACATTTAATAAATATATGGGCAATTTGACACAAGGTATGCCTCAATTATTAGTTACAGTTGAAAAAGGTTCAGATAAGAAAGACGTAGGTAAAAAGGTCGAAAAAGTGTTGAATAAAAAAGGAACTGGCGTATCTGAAGGTCAATATAGTTATGAAGATAATGAAGCGGTGATGAAAACGATAGGTTCAGTCTTAGACACGATTACTTACTTTGTCGCTGCTGTTGCGGGAATATCACTCTTTATTGCAGGTATTGGTGTGATGAATGTCATGTATATTTCAGTCACTGAACGAACAGAAGAGATTGCAATTCGTCGTGCATTTGGCGCTAAAGGTCGAGATATTGAAATACAATTCTTAGTAGAAAGTGTTGTGTTATGTCTCATAGGTGGTATCATCGGATTAATTCTAGGTATTATTATTGCTACATTGATTGATCTCGTGACACCTGAAATGGTTAAGAGTTCCGTCAGTCTAGGTTCCGTCATCCTAGCTGTAGGTGTATCAACATTGATAGGCATCATTTTCGGTTGGATACCTGCACGTTCAGCTTCTAAAAAAGAATTAATTGATATTATTAAATAATCTATAGCATAGAATGATTTATCGTAAGGTACTATATGGTCGAAATTCTTGTTAACACAGCTATTAGTGTTTATATTGTTGCATTATATACTCAATGGTTAAGTACACGCGATAATTTGAAAGCATAGTAGTTATTAGCCTTTATCACCTATACCCCCTCACTGTTACAAGTAGAGGGGGGGTTAATATATATGTGAATATTTATTTCTGACTATCTATCAATCAGTTGAAGAATGTAAAAAATTTTTAATTTTCATAAATTGAATAAAAATATAAAAAGCAGTATATGTATTAACTAAAATTATCACGATCTTTAATTAATTTATAATATGAATTTTAGTTAAGGGTGACATTATGGAATAAATTAAAGGGAGATTATATATGAAAAGAGTCGTTAACGGAATAAAAGAAGGTGTATCTGTTTTTGTTTTTATAGTTATAATCGCTATAATTATAAATTATATGGACTTAAATACTAGAGAGAATAATATTTGGAATTACTTAGGAAACTTTGAGATTATTAAAATTTTTGATGATAATGCTCTAAATGGTCTGATAGTTTTAGGCATTTTAATTGGTCTTGGTGTCTTTGTTTTAGCACTATTCTCTCCTGAGACAGATAATAAATAGAACTTTCGGTTGCTGATTTATAATATATCTATGAAATAAAGCATCAATTACTAGATAATATTAAATAAAGTATCTAGTATTATTGTTATTATAGTTAGTTTAATTATTGTAAAAAATATTTTAAATTTAATTTTTTGATGAAAAATCAAGTATTTGTCTGCGAACTCAAATCATCTACAAGTGAAGATGTTCTTTAGTTTTAACTAACACTATTGGTTTTAATATATAGAAAATGAAATTTTGTGTATCGCATTCGTCTGTTTGCATGCCTTTTAAATATGGGATAGGCTCACTTGTTAGATATATAGATGATAAAAGTAATTTAATGATTCTTAATGAGCATATGAATTTAAAATATGGATATGGAAATATAAAGTGATTCAACATTATATGCGTAATTAATTATTAGAAAATATTGATGTAGATTAAATTTTTACAGAAGAGTATTTATAACTATTTGCAGGAAAAATAAAAAGGTTAATGTAGTTAGCTTACTATCAGCGCACGAATAGTGGTTGATCAATAGAAAAAATTATAGATGCAAAGTAAACCATCCGTTTGTACGGGTGGTTTTGATTTTGTAAGGTAAAAACTCATTATTGCAGGATATACAAGAGTATTGTCTATCGAGCGAAATATAGAAAGGTAATTTGAAAATTTGAGATGATATATAACTTTAAACATTGAGTAGACTCAACTCAAAAAGTAAGATTAGTTATTAAAAATGTTTCGCATGCTACTTTTTTCATTTAATGATACTTGAATTGTTATTAATAAATAAGATTATTTTATCAATTTTAATTGTGATTAATGCGATAAAATAGATAAATATAATCGAAAATAATGTATTAGATTATTTTAAATGCTGTAACAGAATCAATAAAATGTTTTAAAAACTAAAAAGTTAACAAAAATTTAACCAAATTAGTTAAAAAAATTAATAACTTTTATGTTATTTTGAATTTAGCAGTTATTTTTTCATTCTTTATAAGGGAAAAATCTTATAGAGGTGATTTCTTTGACAAATAATAATAGAATAAAAAGATTTAGCATTAGAAAATACGCAGTGGGAGTAGTATCAATTATTACAGGTGTAACAATTTTCATCGGAGGGCAACAAGCTCAAGCAGCTGAAACTTCAGTGCAACATGCGGATGCACACCCAGAAGACTCGCAAACAACACAACAATTAAAAAATGATAAGGTAGAAGAAACGTTAAAAGCTTCAAAACAAGGTAATGCTGATAGTCAACAAGTACAAACAATTGATCAATCTAAAACAAATCAAAACAACCAACATTCTGTAACTGAAAGTGCACAACTGAAAAGTGATGAGACAGCTAATCAGCCAAAAAAAGAAGAAGGTAGTTCAGAAAAACAAGACGTCCAACCGTCTAAAAATGTAAATCAACAAGACGTAGCTACTCAATCAAATGAGAGAGAAAATAATGACATAAAAGGTGAAGGTCAAACTTCAAAGACGAGCAATCAACATATTCAGAGTTCTAACAGTCATAATCAATCAACAGGAACAAAAGACAGCTACTCAGAAGAAATCGACCAACCATTAGTGAAATTACAAAAGCCGTCTAATGATTCTACATATCAAACACAATCAAAAACAAAACAAGATAGTTCTAAACAACTCCCTCAAGAAAAAACAACAAAACGTCAAATTCAAACAACTGAAAATGAACAGACAACTAAAGCTGATTCTAAAAAAGCTAATGACACTCAAAATGTTGAAAAACATACTCAAGAGCCTAAAAATGATACATCAACATCACAAAAAAATCATCATCAAGTAGCTACAAAAGAACAATCTAATAGAAGTACAACAAGGGAGACGCAAAAGCAATCAGCAAATGCTAATCAAAATCATCAGTCTACACATCAAGCACAGTTCAAAAACCAATATCCAGTAGTATTTGTCCATGGTTTCCTAGGCTTTGCAGGTGATAATCAATTTAGTTTAGCTCCAAAATATTGGGGTGGTACAAAATACAATATTGACAGAAATTTAACTAATGAGGGATACAATGTACATGAGGCAAATATTGGTGCTTTTAGTAGTAACTATGATCGCGCAGTAGAATTGTATTACTATGTCAAAGGAGGACGTGTTGATTACGGTGCAGCGCATGCAGCTAAATATGGTCATCATCGCTATGGTCGAACATACAAGGGCATCATGCGTGATTGGGAACCTGGCAAAAAAATTCATTTTATAGGTCACAGTATGGGTGGTCAAACCATTCGTCAAATGGAAGAATTCTTAAGAAATGGTAACCAAGAAGAAATAGAATATCAACGTCAACATGGGGGTACTATATCCGATTTATTTACAGGTGGTAAAGATAATATGGTTGCTTCAATTACTACACTTGGCACACCACATAATGGTACACCTGCTGCAGATAAAATTGGCACACGTAAACTTGTAAAAGAAACGATTAATCGTATTGGTAGATTAAGTGGTGGTAAAGATGTAGATATAGATTTAGGTTTTTCTCAATGGGGATTAAAACAACAACCAAATGAAAGCTACATTGATTACGCGGAACGTGTATCCAAAAGTAAGATTTGGAATACTGAAGATCAAGCTGTTAATGATCTGACAACGCAAGGTGCTGAAAAAATTAATCAACAAACAAGTCTAAATCCTAATATTGTCTACACTACTTATACAGGGTCAGCGACTCACACAGGACCTCTTGGTAATGAATTACCTAATTCTAGTGAAATTCTTTTGTTGAACTTAACCAGCCGTATTATTGGTAAAGATGCAAACAAAGAAATTAGACCGAATGATGGTGTAGTTCCAGTTATATCATCACAACATCCTTCTAATCAAGCCTTTAAAAAAGTTGATGATCATACACCAGCTACTGATAAAGGTGTTTGGCAAGTGAGACCCGTTCAACATGGTTGGGACCATTTAGATTTAGTAGGTATGGATGCATTTGATTTAACACATACAGGTAGAGAATTAGGTCAATTCTATCTAGGTATTATGGATAATATCATGAGAATCGAAGAAGCAGACGGTATTACAAATAAATAAATTTATAGTGTAAGGAAGCCCTCAATAGGGAGGTCACACTGACCTCTATGTTGAGGGCTTTTGTATTATGGTTATTTATTTTTCTCTTCACGTCTCTTTAGGATATATGCACCACCGAGTAAACCCACAGGTATACCAATAAGCGGTGTGACAATGTTACTTAAAATAAATATGATTACAGTTAAACTGAGTACGTTAAACCAATTAATTGTTAAGTTTTTTAAATCCTCATATGATTGTTTGATTAATTCTTTGAATTTCATAATAAAAACCGTCCTTTATTAAAATAATTTTGTGAATTGAGTTACTAAATAGAATGCTTAATCATACGACTCGAGTGTATAAATGAAATCATAGCAAAAATGAAATAAACAATTGTATATATAATCATTACTATGAATATAGGTGACATTGAGACATTTCCTAGAAGTTTCATAAATGCAAGTGCTGCAAATAATGCATGTAATAAAGCAATGAGAAGCGGTAATCCAAAATTAAATGCAATTTTTAATAGTAAACCTTTAGACATATCAGTGTAGGTAAATCCTATACGGCGTAATATCTTAAAGTTATCAAGTTCATCCTCAGTTTCATCCATTTGTTTAATGTAAATAATACAACCAGCAGCCATTAAAAATGCTATTCCTAAGAATGATGTTACAAAGATAAGTATGCCATTGCTTTGGTTTATAAATTTCTTATATTCATCGTGCGATACAATATTACGATTAACTTTTGAGGCAATTTTTTCTGCTTTTTTCACATCTTTGTGAGTGTTGAAATTAAAACCGTACATCTTATTAACAATATTGTCAGTTTTTAATGTGTTATATACCTCCGGACTCACCTCAACTATAGGAGCTCCAAATGATAATTGGGATGGATATATTTTAGAGTTATCTTTGTCTTTAACGATAATAGATTGTTTAGATTTTCCTTTAACTGTAATCTTATGATTTAAATGAATATCTATTAATCCTGTTGATGATTGTATATTCGTTATTTTAGCTTCATGACCTTTGAGATGTGAGTTCATCATTAGTGATGTTGTATTAGTAGACATATCAGAACCATTTTTACTCTTCATGACGTGGTCGCTTAATGTTTTTGGATTGATTACTTCATAAGTCCGCTGATGATATTTTAAATTTTCTTGATCTAGTTTATGTTTAAATTGCGCAGCTATTTTATTCTGGCTTATATTAAAATCATCTGGAGAAGTCATTTCTAAAGTTGTATTAGTATTAGATTGTGTAATTGCCGCGAAGCAAAGAATACTAACCGTGAAAGCTGAAATGATAGCAATAACTGTGAGAGACATCGCATTTTTCTTCATTCTGTGCATGATAGATGATGTAAAGACAACGTCTGTGATATTTACACGACCATGTTTGATATGTTTTAGTGTTTTAAAAATAAGTGATACAGAACTTCTAAAGAATAAGAAAGCACCAACAATAGTTAAAAAAAGTATGCTAAAAGGTGTAATCAAAGCAGTTGTTAAGGCTTTAAAAACACCAAACATTTCAGTAGACATATAATATCCAAATACTATCATTATAATTCCTAAAATGCCGCCGATTGCTTCAAACGTAGTTATCCGTTTTTGGGTAGCTTCCGGGGTATAATTGTCTTTCATCAAAGCTAAAATGCTGTGTTTTTTTAAGAAAATGTAATTTTGTATCATTATCAATAAAAAAGCGACAGCTAACATTACGATAGTAATAAGTATAGCTTGGGGTTCAAAGCCAATAGAGATATGTGTGTTTAACTTCATTAATTTAGAAGCGATAACAAGTAAAAGTTTTGAACCAAAAATACCAATTAAAGTGCCTAAAATTCCTGTTACAATAAAAAATACTAGTTGTTCTATATTGAGCATTCTTAGAATATTTCCACGTGTTAAACCTATCAGTTGGTATAAGGCAAACTCTTTTGTACGCCTTTTAATAAATAAATGATTTGCATACATTAAGAAAACAACAATAATGATAAAAAGAATTGTGGCACCAATTGTAGCACCATTTTTAATAATAGTTGAAGAATCTGAGTTATTAATACTATTTGAATATTTTAAAGTTGAGAAACTAAAATAAAGTATAATGCTAATCAATAATGAAAATAGAAACATTCCATAATGCTTAATATTTTTTCTTAAATTTTTAAGGATAAGTTGGTTAAATGTCATGACTGACACCACCTAATGCGGTTTGAAGTTTCATAATTTCTTGGTAAAATGTTTGTTTTGAATCGTTACCCTGGTAGATTTCTGAGTGTATATCACCGTCTTTCAACATAATGACTCTCTCAGCGTAACTAGCGGCTGAAGGATCATGTGTCACCATCATAATGGTTGAATTAAATTGTTTATTCATATCTTCTAGACGGTGTAACAAATCTTGAGCACTTTTAGAATCTAATGCGCCAGTAGGTTCATCTGCGAAAATAATCGTTGGTTTATGGACGAATGCCCGGGCTGCCGCCGTACGTTGTTGCTGACCACCAGAAATTTCACTTGGATATTTATTTCCCAGGTTATAAATACCTAATGCCTCAGCCACTTCTTTATAATTTTGTTCCATTTCATATTTATGGAATTTTTGTACTGAGAGTGGTAGCATAATATTTTCTTTTACTGTTAATGTGGGTAAAACGCTATAATCTTGAAAAATAAAACCGAGATGTTGTTTTCGAAAATTTGCCACTTCTTTGTGGCTCAGTTTATTAATTTCTTTACCTTCAACTTCTACAGTTCCTCCTGAAATAGTATCTATTGAACTTAACACATTGAGTAAAGTCGTTTTACCTGATCCAGAAGGACCCATGACAGCTACAAATTCCCCTTTTTCAACTGAAAAACTTATATTATTTAAAGCTCGATATTTTTGTTTGTGACCATATACTTTTGATAATTGATTTGCTGTTAAAATAGCCATCCTCTCACTCCTTTAGTTATCTATATTTAAATTGTAGGATGGTTGGGATATCCTTGCCTTTATCTAAACTTACATTTATAGACATGAAACTTACATGTTTGAAAGATACTTGTTTTATAATTTATCAAAATACATATAAGTGAATGCTTTTGGTTTAATTTTCCGGATTATCCATGGCGCTTAATTTAAACTGAATTTTTAAAAATAAGGTTTTAGTTAATCATTAATAATAATTTAAAAATTGTTTGTTATAATTTATTATGAATTTATGAATGGAGAAAAGGAGTATTAATATGAAAAAAGTATTTATGATCATAAGTATACTTACCATAACTGTTACTTTAAGTGCATGTGGAGGTTCTGGAAAACAAAAAGAGCCATCTAAGGAAAGTCAAAAATCTGATAAATATGATTATGTTTATTATGAAATATTAAATGATGGAGATTCTGAAACGCCAAATGTTGAGATTAAATATAAAGATAAAAAAGGTAAATCACATATAGAAAAAGCTGATTTAGATCACGTGTATGAACATATACTAGGTGATGGTAATAAAAAACCATATATTGTAAAGGATGGGAAGAAAATTCATGTATATCGACCACCATATATGATTTATGGTGATGATGATGTTGAAGGCAAAGCCGTTTCGAAAGATGAAGTTACGAAGTAAAAGAAAGGTGACAAAATGAAACAGCTATTATTTAAAACAAGTTGCGTAATAATGGTACTTCTCACGTCTTCTTTAAGTATTGTCAGTACATATTCTCATGCAACAACGTCAGGAGGAACGAGTAGTTCCAGTTCGGCAAGTTCTAGTTCAAGTAGCAGTGCAGCTTCTGCATCTAGAGGTTCAACTTCTTCAAGTACAAGTATGAGTCGTTCTAGTGCAATAAATGCGTCTCGCAATGCACAACAATCTAGTCAGCGTGCTGCCCAACAAGCAACAAAATCAAGTCGTGTAACAGCAACCAAAAATAAAGGACAACAAAGTGTATCAAGACAAAAAGCACAATCTCGTTCTTTGATGCCGTCTCAAAGACCTTATGATTCAAGTGCACCATACTCATCTCAATATATTGCTACAACTTATTATAATAATTGGTTATTCTATTATATTTTTGCACATTCGTTTTTAAATCAACATGAAAAGAAAAACAGTGTAGATGCTCAGTTTCATATGTTGAAACAACAAATGAAGCCTCATGAGAAACTTTATACTGTTACTGTAAAGACCAAACAAGGAAAGCGTGTCGTTGTCGTACCTAAAAAACAATATGACAAAATTGAAAAAGGAAAACACATTAAAGTTAAAAATGGTGTTGTTCAGTAATCTTTTATGAGCCCATGTAAGCTTAGTAATAAATGACATAAAAACATATCAAGGGAGCCATAATAATGAAGAAAGAAATAATAGAATGGATTGTAGCCATAATCGTTGCAATTGTTATCGTCACACTTGTGCAAAAGTTTTTATTTGCTTCTTATACAGTCAAAGGAGCGTCTATGCATCCAACATTTAAAAATAGAGAAAAAGTGATAGTAAGTCGTATAGCAAAAACGCTTGATCATATTGATACAGGAGATGTAGTGATTTTTCATGCTAACGCGAAGCAAGATTATATTAAGCGACTTATTGGTAAACCAGGTGATTCAGTAGAATATAAAAAAGATCAACTATATTTAAACGGTAAAAAAGTAGATGAGCCTTATTTAAGTGAAAATAAAAAACATAAAGTTGGAGAATATCTAACGGAAAACTTTAAGTCTAAAGATCTTAAGGGTACGAATGGCAATATGAAAATTCCTAGTGGTAAATACTTGGTTTTAGGTGATAATCGTCAAAACAGTATTGACAGTCGCATGGATGAAGTAGGTCTTTTAGATAAAAATCAAGTTGTTGGAAAAGTAGTTTTGAGATACTGGCCATTTAATCGGTGGGGCGGTAGTTTTAATCCTGGAACATTTCCTAACTAAATTAAATAAAACCCCTTAGTGCATATTTTCAATGACATACGTACTAAGGGGTTTTTTAATGCTTATTCTACTTCAATATGCTTACCGACAGCTTCCCATTTTATAGATACTGTTATGATAATTCCGAGTAAAGGGACAATGGACAAGATTAACATAGTATTCGTTAGACCTACTGCAGCAAGAATGATTGGAAAGACAAAAGTACCTATGATACTACCAGTACGACTTACAGATTCTACAAAGCCAGTAGCTTGTGAACGTAAATGAGTCGGGAATGATAAGGCACCAATTGTTTTTCCTTGAGTACCAGGACCTCCTGAATGGCCAAATAAAAATAATCCAATAAGGAAAGTGTTAAGAAGCATTGGTAGATGATGATAAAAGAGTCCTACACATACCATTGAAAGTAATACAAGTGTGAAGCCTATCATTGTAAGCTTGCGTGTACCTAATTTATAAGTCAATTGAGCACCTAAATATGCGCCTAGAATACCTGCTATATTGACTATAGCAGTACCTAATAATACACCTATTTTATCCTTACTAATAAGATAAGTTGCAATAATAGGTATGTATAAACCGACACCATAGTACTGCATACCTTGTAATGTTGAAATCGCAGTCGCCAGGATAATTCTTTTTATATATCTCGGTTTAAATAAGTCTGTCCAAGAATTATGTGGCGAAGTCACATCAGAACTTAAATCATCTTCAAGCGTTCCCTCTAGGTGGATGTCTTTATGATAATATTTTCTTACAAATTCAGTTGCTTTTTCTAAAGAATAATGATTAATCACCCATGTCGGACTTTCGTGTAAATATTTAATTCGTAAGATGTACAAGACAAAAGCAATAAGTGCACCAAATCCAACTGCATATCTCCACAAATGTGCACCAGCCCCTAGCATAAAGAACGCAATGACCACTAAAGCAGAAGTAACTATTGCAACATACCAAACGACTTGCCAATAGTTAACATTTCTTCCTTTGTGCTTTAAATTACTTATTTCCGCAATAAAAGTGAAAGCAACTGGACTATCCATTCCAATAGCAAACCCCATTATACAACGACATATTATTAGAATAATTACATTTGGTGCGAGTGCCGCACCAAGAGAGGTTACAGTAAGTGTTAGTAAGGCAATTGATAAAATACGCTTGCGTCCAAACTGATGTGCTAATGTACCACCAAGTAATGCACCAAATAATGCACCAATAGGTAAAGAGGTCATTACTATAGATAGCGTTGCTGGTGATAAGTGAAACTGTTGAGTGAGTTGATCAGTCATTGTACCTAAAATAGTAATATCATATGCATCTAAAAATATAGTTCCTAATATTAAGAATAAAACCATCTTAGATGTCGATGTTTGAGCTTCATTGTCTATGAGTCTAAATAAGTCAGTTTTTGATTTAACGAAATCCATATTTTCATCCCTTATTTTCATTTTCTTTTCAATCGTAATCCAAGGTCATTAATTCAATATAAAATTAAGATTAAAAAATTATTAATGTTTTTAAAGATGAGAAGTGATTTGTGGATAACTAGATAGGTAAAAAATAGAAAAGTTGTTATAGCAACGTTTTAAGTTAGGGCGTAATTATCCACAGCAGCTGGATTATATGTGTATAATTTACAGAATTGTGTGACAATCATAGCTGTTTATTTGCTATCAACAGTTTTAAATGTTGGAGATATAGATTGTATGATAAATTACGTTTAATTTATTATTAAAGTTAAAGATTGTATATTTTTTAAGAATTTCAAATAATCTAATTAGAAAAATCTTTTGATTAAATATAATTTGTTGTATTATTTAATAAATGAAAAGCAATTAGATTTTCGAAATAATTTAGAAAATATTTGGTGTTTGAGAAAGGTTTATTTTTAAAATGAATAAATATATAGAATATCCTCTCAATTGAAACAAATTTTATCACTCGAATTCCTCAAATTTCTTAGGATCTTCTTCAAGAGATTGACTAGATATCATTTTAAACGTATTAGATAATTTCAAAAATTTCTTAACTTAAAGATTTTCTACAGGAGAGTTGTGAAAGAAAAATCATTTAGCTCAATCGCTTTATCTTTGGGTTTGAAAAATTAGATAAAGTTTTTGTATAAAATTGACTATCACTATTTTGAGGTTTCTAGCATTTACAGCTAATAGTCTTCTCCATGATTCATATTTCCAAACAATCCTATAATTTAATCTTTATTTATGAATACATTTGTTAAATATTAAAAATTTATAGTTAAGACTGTATCGAAATTTGATAAAGATTAATTTAAATATGTGGTGGTTCAATTTATTTTGCAAGATGTTTGTAAAAACCTTGTTTTAACTCTCTTACCAACGAAAATTCTATAGAAAATGTAAAGTTTTTAAGATATCTATAAAAATAAATTACATAATTTCATTATTAAATCCTCATTGTTTTAAAGTTTTCTATAGAAAGAAATAATTATTTAATTTTTCATCTGTTTTGTACTGCTAATTTAGAATTAGTAGCAAAGATTATTAGTTTCTAACCTCCATAATAGAGCATTTTTACTCCTAAAAGTTAAATGCTTTTATACTTTTATAATAAAGCATCTTTAAACTTTATTTATAGAAATAAAATCCGAAAAATGAA
>OAWQ01000083.1_pt1 | contig 60302 bp, 48 predicted proteins | sample 1476961 | NCBI WGS metagenome assembly OAWQ01 (sample SAMEA2580247, study PRJEB22360) | human gut metagenome | biome: human gut; feature: human-associated habitat; material: faeces | place: Denmark | collected 2008/2010
AGCTCAACGAGCTGAAAATAATCAAAAAAATTATAAAAAAGACAATTTCTATATTATTTCAATAGAAATTGTCTTTTTTTACTTATCTTGAACCTTTTTGTCCCAGCTTCGCTCTCATTCAATTTCAAAATAAAGATTGATAGAGCACCGATAAAAACCATTAAGAGATTTTTTTACCTATTAATAGATAGTTGTAATAATTAATGAAATATTATATGTTGGGTGTAGCAACACATTATCATTTTATATTAGGAGTGTGATACATTATGAAAAGGTTTGCGAAAGCATTTGTCGTAAGTGGTATTACTTTAGGTGCAATTTTAGGTTTAAACGTAACAGAGCATAATGGTGTATCTAATGAAGCAAAGGCACAAACAGCACACAGTTACTGGTATAAATATAATGGTTATACTGCATCGGGTGGCGACTTTGTACTTAGCAATTCATTTTATCAAGGTTTAAAAGCTGGAAACGTTACATTTAATGGTATTAAGGTAAATCAAAAATATGAATCTAAGACTGCTACTAAAAAAATATACGATCAGACATTTCAACAAATTAATGGAAATAAAGCAAACAACGTACAATTTAAAATTGCTTCCAGAACTGTTACTTTAGATCAAGTTAAACAAAAGTATGGAAAAAATTATAATTATCAGCCATCATTATCTAAAAACAAAACAAGTAAGACAGATGGCTTGTACGGTTATCAAGTCGGAAAAGGAAACATCGTTTTCCACGTTAAAGATGGGTATGTCACAAGTGCTACATTGTCATAAATGATTATATATAGCAAATTAAAAAACGAGAATATTATTTTAAAACATAGATAAACGGGAGTGGGACAACGAATTCAATATGAATTCTGTCCCGCTCCCGTTGCGTCATAGTTCAAAAGAATAATAAAGAAAATGAATAATAGCATTACTTAATTAAAGATGTGTTACTTGTTATCTTGTTCGTCCTGTTTTTCACGCTCTTCTAATGAAATAGAGTAATCTTTTTCATCATCAATTGATGTCATTTTAAAATGATGGATGGGTTCTCTTTTTAAAGCCCTCATGAGTGAGAATATCATTAATAATAAAATGATAGAGAATGGTAGACCTGTAATAACTGATGCAGTTTGTAAACTTTTAAGACCACCTGCAATTGTCATAGCAACTGAAATCGCCCCAATAAGTAGACCCCATAGGACTTTATGTTTTAAAGTTGGATTGATAGAACCACCTGTAGCCATACCTGCAACAATATGCGTAGTTGAATCAGCACTTGTTACAATAAAGATGAAAATAAGTACAATAGCTAAGGAACTAGTGACTTCCGACAATGGAAAATGTGATAATAATTCAAACAAGGCAACAGTATAATCTTTATCTACAATATGAACAAGCTTGTCGTTATGATTTAAAGCAAGTTTAATAGCTGTACCTCCAAAACCTGCAATCCATGTAAACGAAATTAGAGGAGGAATAATGAGTACACCTACGACAAATTCTCTAATTGTACGTCCTCGAGATACTCTTGCTACAAAGCCCCCAATAAAAGGAGACCAAGAAATAACCCAAGCCCAATAGAAAACAGTCCACTGTTGAATCCAACTATCATCTCCTGAGTATGGATTTACGCGTAAACTATATTCTATAAAATGCTGCAAATAATCAGAAATTGCTAGTGTGTATGATTCTAAAATAAATTTTAAATCTCCAAAAATCAAAATAAATATAAGTAAAATAGCACCTAATAAAATATTTAAATTACTTAACCATTTTACACCGTGATTTAAGCCAGTTAATGAAGATCCTAAAAATATGGCTACCATCAAAATAGTAATTAAGATTTTAGTGAAATTATTATTAGGAACATCAAAGAGATGGTTTAATCCACCACCGATTTGCATAATTCCCAAACCAATCGACGTAGCAATTCCCATGACGGTTGCGATAATAGCTAATATATCAATAATATTCCTGAAAGGACGTTTATAAGCTTCACCAAAAACGGGTTCCATAGCTGTTGAAATAAGCCCGTTACGTTGTTTTCTAAATTGAAAGTATGCAACGATTAATCCTGAAATTGCAAATATTGACCATTGTGAAATACCCCAATGGAAGAATGTATATCCCATCGCAACACGTGCTGATTCTTCAGAGTGATCTGCAATTTTTCCAGGGAAGGGTGAATGGAGATAATGCGTTAAAGGTTCTGCAACACCCCAAAAGACTATACCGACGCCAAGACCTGCTGAAAATAACATGCCAATCCAAGATAGCATGGAAAATTCTGGTTTTTCTTCATCCGAACCAAGTTTAAATCGACCATATCTAGAAAAAGCTAAGAATATTAAAAATACATCTAAAATAAAGACAATGATAAGGAATAGCCAACCAAACCAATTTGTAATCCAATCATAAACGCTCTGCGCATACATCCCAAATGCTTTAGGAAAGATACCCGCAATAAGAGTAATAACAACAATAATTAAAACAGAGATAGTATAAACAAGAGTATTGTTTATTTTTCGTTTGTTTTTCATTTTAATATTTTTATTCATCCCTTTTTAACTTGCAAAGTATTTGTTTAAAGTATACAGATAATTAGAAATATTTTCAAAAATACTTTTTGGATTAAAAATGATTTTATAATAAAGAGATTTTGATTTAGAGAAGTCTGTTGTATATGATAAAAGTATGATATTAACGAGATGGGTGACAAAATGTATAAATATTTAAAAAGAAATCGATTCTCAACGCAGACTTCAATTATAAAAAATGACGCTCAGCAACCTGTTGGTATGATATCGAAAGTGTATAAAAATTTTATTCAAAAATGTATTGGTTATTTGACCTTAGGTTTAAAATTAAATCAATATGAGATATGTGATGTGAATAATAATAGTGTAGCTTATATTAAGGTATCGCGATATATGGAGAAAAAACATTTTAAAGTTGAATATCATGATTCAAAAGGTAGGCAGTGTGAAGCGTTATTTGATAAGCAAAGTAATGGTTATGAGGAGACGTATGGAATATTAAAAATTGACGGTATAATATTAAATATTCATGCTAATGAGAAACATCATACTACTATCAAAGATATAAAGCGAGATACACAAATTGCGAGTTGGAAACAAATTGGTGATTATGCTTATGCAGAAGGGAATGATGGGCTATTTAAAGAACATCAATTACTCTATATTCTTATCATGCACGCTTTTGCTAATACATATGTGAGCAAACGTCAAACGAACTTGATGTTCCCAGGGCCACCTGTTTAAAGTACATACAAGAATGATTAGTGAACTAAGAGACTATTGGATTTCTCCTAATGCGATCTTGTTATCTTCAACGAAGTCGATAGCTTTGATTGCTTCAGTTAATCCTTTTACGATATCTTCAACGGACATTGAAGATTGTTGAGAATGATTGATTGTTTGTTCAGGAATCAAAGGCACGTGTATAAATCCCAATAATAAGTCAGGGTAAAAATGGTCTGCCATATATCCGAGTTGATATAAGATATGATTACATACAAATGTTCCAGCGGAATTAGATAGTCTGCTAGGAAGACCAGCCTTTTGAATTGCCATTGTCATTCTTTTGATAGGTAAATTAGAAAAATAAGCAGGTGCGCCATCGTGACGTATAACTTGATCAATAGGTTGGTGTCCTTGATTATCTTTAATGCGTGCGTCATCTATATTTATACCTACACGCTCAGGAGTGATTTCACTACGACCACCTGCTTGTCCGATAGCTAGAGCAACATCATAATTTTTAGATTTTAACACTTTAGCAATCATATCCGCAGAGTCATGAAATACTGTAGGAAGTATCAATCGATCAATTTTATGACAGCCAATTTTAGTTTCCAAATGGCTAACAGCCTCTAGTGCAGAATTAATTTTTTCATCTCCAAATGGTTCAAATGCTGTGACTAATATTTCCATGCAAACACTCCTTAAGTAGACTTATTATATTATTAATTTTAAAACTATCAGTGATATAAATGATATCAACATATGCCATTTTGCGTATTCTTTATGTCAAAAAACAGGGTTAAAAGTTATTATAGATATTTAAATCATATAAAATACGCCTTTATATGTGAAATGTTAAACTCACAATAAAGGCGTGTTTGAATTATGCATGTGTGTGTTCAGGCACATCTTTGAAATTATTTAAACGACGTTGCCATTCTTCATTGCTAATATGATGACGGGCAACGTAGCGATTGCGCTCATGTTTTGCACAATCATACGAACATGCACCTAAATATTTTTCTTCATTTTCTTCAGAAACAAGAATTTGTTTATTACATTCAGGGTTTGCACAATTAATGTAACGTTCACAAGGTGTTCCATCAAAATGCTCTTTGCCGATGACTGTTTTATCAATTTGATTCACATCGACACTAATACGTTCGTCAAATACATACATCTTACCATCCCAATATTGCCCTTTAGTTTCAGGGTCTTTACCGTATGTAGCAATACCACCATGCAACTGACCTACGTTTTCAAATCCTTCTTTTACTAACCAACCAGAAAATTTTTCGCAACGAATGCCACCTGTACAATATGTGACAATATTTTTTCCGTCGAGTTGTTCTTTATTATTACGCACCCATTCAGGTAAGTCACGGAATCGTGTTATATCAGGACGAATAGCTCCACGGAAATGTCCTAAATCGTATTCGTAATCATTTCGAGCATCTAATATAACAGTATTTTCATCTTCTAATGCGGCTTTAAATTCTTTAGGAGAATAGTATTTACCGGTAATTTCACGTGGATTAATATCTTCTTCTAAGTCGAGTGCAACAATTTCACGTCTTGGACGCACGTGCATCTTTTTAAACGCATGACTTTCAGCTTCATCAATTTTAAAAGTTAAATCAGCAAAACGATTATCTGCATGCATATGCTCTATATATTTATCAGTATCTTCTTTAGTTCCAGATAATGTTCCATTAATGCCTTCCGTTGAAACTAGTATTCTTCCTTTTAAATGATGTTCCTTACAAAATTTCAAATGTTCGGCTGCAAAAGTTTCAGGGTCATCTATAGTTACATATTTATAATAAAGTAGTACTCTATAATCCATAAATCTGTGCTCCTCTTTAGTCAATTTTAGTTAATTTAAAAGTATTTGAAGTTATATAAAAAATTTGATAGTGATTGAAGTTTAAAAATTAGACATTTTAATATTGTATCAAAATGAGAATTACTTTCAATAAGATAGCCTATAAATCCTTCATTTGACCGATATAAGATGTGGTGGTTTTCATATATGAATAAAAGTGTAGTCGTGTAGCTATAATGACATTTAATATAAAATTTTATAAAATGAGAATAAAGTCACTGAATAAAGAGAGGGATCCAATCGATGGCAAATCAAAAATTACCAACATTAAAATATACTGGTAAATCAGAAAGTGCAGTGCCAATTGTGTCAGAAAGTGAATTGCAAACGGTAACAGCAGAGCCGTGGGTGAAAATTTCAGATAAAGGGTTACAACTAGAAGGACTTAATTTTAATCGCGAAGGTCAGTTATTCTTATTAGACGTGTTTGAAGGGAATATTTTTAAAGTTAATCCCGCAACAAAAGAGGTTACAACAAAATTTCAGTCTGTTAAAGATAATCCGGCAGCGATTAAAGTACATAAAGATGGTCGTTTATTTATCTGTTATCTAGGTGATTTTAAGACAACTGGAGGCATATTTGCGACAACAGAAAAAGGTGAACAAATAGAAGAAATTATTTCTGATTTAAATACAGAATATTGTATTGATGACATGGTTTTTGACAGTAAAGGCGGATTTTATTTCACGGATTTTAGAGGGTATTCTACACAACCTTTGGGCGGTGTTTACTATGTAGATCCAGACTTTAAGACGGTTACGCCAATTATTCAAAATATTTCTGTGGCGAATGGTATTGCTTTAAGTACGGATGAAAAAGTGCTATGGGTAACTGAAACTACAACTAATCGACTTCACCGAATCGCATTAGAGAATGATGGTGTGACTATTGCACCATTTGGAGCGACAATACCATATTATTTTACAGGTCATGAAGGACCGGATTCTTGTTGTATTGATAGTGATGATAATTTATATGTAGCTATGTATGGCCAAGGACGTGTATTAGTTTTCAATAAGAGAGGTTATCCTATAGGTCAAATTTTAATGCCAGGACGTGATGATGGAAAGATGTTACGTACAACACATCCACAATTTATACCTGGTACAAATCAACTTATAATTTGTACTAATGATATTGAAAACCATTCTGAAGGTGGATCTATGCTTTATACAGTTAATGGTTTTGCTAAAGGATATGAGAGTTATCAATTTCAATAAACTCTTGAAAAAGCGTATAGAATAAGTTGTTATGTATAAATAAAAGAAGTAGAACAAAGGTTGAATAAAACTTTATGTTCCTCACTCGTATAGCTTAATTTGAAAATTTGATACAACTCATTGTATTTTCTATTAATGCAACGATTGCCATAAATAAATATGCCTGAGACATTTAATGTGTCCCAGGCATTTATAATATGTGTTCTTGTATTTTACTGTTAAAGATAAAAGCTTAAGAAAATTTTCTATAACAAATCGTTTAATTGTCGATGCTAAATTCTGCTGATGCTTCAAATTTTACGTTTTTACCTAACATCACGCCACCAGTTTCTAAAGCTTGGTTAAAATTAATACCATATTTTTCGCGGTTAATTGTTCCACTAACGATAAAACCAGTGACTTGCTGTCCATTCATTGGATTTTTACTTACACCATTAAATTCAACATCAAATGTCTCTTCATGAGTTTCACCTTTAATTGTCAAATCTCCAACTACTTGATTTTCGTTAATTTCTTTAGTTACAAATGTCATTTTATCGTTGTCTTCTGTACCAAAGAAATCGTTTGATCTTAAATGGTTGTCTCTGTCCTCATTTTGAGTGTCAATTGAACTTGGAATAATAGTAGCTGTTGCTTTTAGTGAAGTTAAATCATTAATATCTCCATCTAATTGAACATCGAATTGCTTAAATGTTCCTTTTACTTGGGACACCATAAGATGTTTAATTTTAAACTGAATATCACTGTGAACTTGATCAAAGTTAAATTTTGTCATTATTATAACCCCTTCTCTCTTTATTACAATAATTACGTTTCTTGTACTTGTTATTCTAGATACAGTAAGATGACTTATCAATTTTTTTGCTCTCATTAAATTAACGGGTTTTTAAACTTTTTTAGTGTGTCTATATTACTATATTCTTTAAAAAGAAATGAAGTATACATAAGAGAATGATGATATTTGACAATCAAGAGTAAATATATCTTCCAGAAAAATGTTGTGAAATTTCACATAAATATAAAAAAGAACATGTGATTGTTGATTTGAGGTTGCTCATAGTGAGGATTATTGAATTATAAACTAAAAATATTTCATTTAATACTGAAGTAAAATAACGTATGTCTAAAAAAATAATTAAACACATACATTTTCATTTGACATTGCAATTAGAAGAAAGTAACATAACATTAAATCGTAATTTTTACGATTTAAGAATGATATAGAGATGATGGTTGGATGAATATAAGATGGACATATCCGTCCCTGTCTATTTTATTTGAAGTGCAAACAAAGTGAAAATTCTTCAATACCTCATATAATACATCAATTGACCATCATCTATTATATTGTTCTTTTTATGTTTAGTTTCCTTTTATTTCTAACTCTTTTTATTTTCACTCGTCTTAGGACGGGTGTTTTTTATAGTAGAGTTATGAAATTGTTCAAGGTTCCGTTCGATTATATTCTGAAATTAAATCAATTCATAGACTTCTTCGTATCTATGATGACTTGCAACATGGAATTTTAAATGGCCTTTAGTACAATGAACATATTTATATAAAGAGTAAAGGAGTTAAACTACGTTTTTAAAAATGTATAATGAGATGATATTTAAGTTTGTTTTTATATAAAGAGAGATAAACTTATTTTTTATATAGAAACGGTGTTTATAAAAAATAAATTGTGACGGAATCGTGTGATTAGTTATTTTAAATCATTGAGTTTAAAAAAGGACAATTTATAAATTTTGCTGTATCGCTGATTTGTTAGATACATACTGTGACAGATACTTAATTCGCTAAGAAAGAATATAAAAAATCCTCCAACGAAGTTGGCTCGACTTCGTTGGAGGTATCAGGGGTAGGGGTTAATTTTGTTTCTAAATTTATTTACTCTAATTTAATATTAATTAAGGTTTTGAGTATAGGGAGAAATATTTTATACTTATTTATTTTCTCTTCATCATTTTTATATTTTACAGGGAAAGTATTTTATTTAGATTCGTAATAATTTAATTCTAAATCTTTAGATGTTTGTTTACGAGTTGCTCTCATTAACTTAACATCATCGATAAGAGATTTACCATATGATGGAATCATTTTTTGTAATTTTGGAGTCCAATCTTTTTCATACTCAGCAAAGTTTTTCTCTAAAACTTCTAGGGCTACTGATACTGAAGTTGATGCTCCAGGTGATTCACCCAATAGTGCGATAACAGAGTGGTCTTTAGAGTTAACAACTTCTGTACCAAATTGAATGAATCCTTTACCGTGTTCTTTAGTATCTTTGATAACTTGAACACGTTTACCTGCAGTGTATAATTGCCAATCTTCGTCACGAGCTTCAGGGTAGAACGTGCGTAGATGGTTCATACAACCTTCTTTAGTCATTAATACTTGGTCGATAGAGTATTTGATTAAAGGTAAGTTTTTAACTGCAGATGCTAGTAATGTTGTGATGTTATAAGGTTTAACTGATTTGAATAAGTCTAAGTTAGAACCGTTTCTTAAGAATTTAGGGCCAATATTTGCAAATGGTCCAAATAATAATGTTCTTTCACCTTCGATATAACGTGTATCTAAGTGTGGTACAGTCATTGGAGGTGTGCCTGGTGGTTCTTTACCATATACTTTGACGTCATGTTCATTAATTACATCAGGGTTTGTACAAATTAAGAACTGACCACTGATAGGGAATCCACCAAGATGTTTACTTTCTGGGATACCAGTTTTTTGTAATAGTGGAATAGCGCCACCGCCTGCACCGATAAATACATAATCAGCTAGAACAGTTTCAACGTCTCCAGAATTACGGTTTTTAACTTTAACTTCCCAAGTACCGTCTTTACGACGATTGAAATTAATTACTTCGTGGTTGTATTGAACATCAGCATTTGGATGTTTTTCAATACTTTTTGCCATTTTACGAGTTAATTCACCGTAGTTAACATCTGTACCTTCGTCAATTTTACTAGCCGCCATGATTTCGTTACCAGTACGACCTGTCATCATTAATGGCATCCATTTTCTCATTTCTTCGATATCTTCTGTATATTCGATGTTATCGAACATAGGGAAGTTACGCATTGCTTCGTAACGGTTTTTTAAGAATTTAACGTTATTTTTACCTCTTACGAAACTAATGTGAGGAAGTGGATTAATGAAATCTCTAGGATTACTGATGTTACCACTTTTTACTAAGTGACCCCAGAATTGTTTTGAAATCTCGAATTGTTCGTTGATTTCTTTGGCTTTTTCTATATCAATTGAACCATCAGGTTGTTGTACTGTATAGTTCAATTCACATAACGCCGCATGTCCTGTACCGGCATTGTTTCTTTCGTTAGAACTTTCAATACCTGGACGATCTAAGCGTTCATAGAGTTTGATGTTCCAATCAGGTTCTAATTCTTTAATCATAGAACCAAATGTCGTACTTAAGACACCAGCGCCAATAATAACAACATTTTTTGACTCTTTATTAGCCATTTTTTTGCTCACCTTTCTTTGGTTTAAGAATTCGTGCAAAAATAATTAAATTATTGCGCTGATTCCTATTATAAGACGATAGGCTATATAACAAAAATACATATTTATAATACTACCTATTCCATTTTGTAATATTTTAGACACAATATGATCATTGATTAGACACATTTACTAGTGAATAAGTATAAATATAAGGTGAACTATAGTGTCAAAATTGAATGTTATGTGAAATTTTTTGGTGAGACTGACGTAAGTCTAAATACAATATATACTCTTCTCAATAGTGAAAAGAGTGCGTAAACAATATTAAGTTATCTACAATTGAATAATTTATTGGAAAGAGGGATGTAGATGTTAGAAACACATAGATTAAAGCTAGTGAAGCCTAATTTGAGTTATACAGATGAACTTTATCAATTGCATACAAATAAGGTAGCTACAAAGTATACACCTAAAGGTATTCATCAGAATAAAGTAGCAACCCAAGATTTTATTAAAGGATGGATGAGGCATTGGGATGAATATCAATTTGGTTACTTCATTTTAATTATGAGAGATAATCACGAAGTAGTGGGAATAGCGGGATTTGAGTATCGTACAATTCATCAACAACAGTTTCTTAATGCGTATTATAGAATCTTTCCATCGTATACTGGTGTTGGTTTAGCTTTTGAGTCAATGGAGGAGATTGCCCGTCATTTAAAAAAGCATGATACCATAACACCAAAATTAATTCGAACAAATCAATATAATACAAATTCTATTAAATTAGCACAAAAACTTGGATATAATTATGATGCTAACTGGGACGATGTAATTAATAAAGGAGATCGTTGTTTTTTTAATCTACAAACGTTGGATAATAACTAAAAGTACAATGAATTCGTAGTTTTTATGAGTAATTAAAAATGAAGGAATGATTAACTTCAAATTGGTAGATTTAAGTTATCTATATTAATTTGAAAAAGTTTTGAGTCTGCCACATTTAATATATGTGGCAGACTCAATTAAAATTAGTGACCTTTGTGCTTTTCATGTGCTTTTTTTCTTTTTAACATTCTTTTGTATTGTCTGTGTCGTTCTTTTTCTAAACGCTGAAGTTTTTTACTCTTTAGCTTATTCAATTCTTGTTCTTCTTTAATCGCTTGTTGAGCAAATGTAGTTAAATTGGTCTCTTTTTGTTCTTTAGCGATTTTACGTTGTAAACGTTTTGGATTAATCTTTTTATGCTTTTGAATAGGTTTCTTCTTGCCATGTGTTTGATTTAATAAAGGAATAAGTTTAAAAGTTATGAATCGTAACACTGTTTCATCGCTAGGTTCATTGCCAAATGTAACTTTTAGATATTTATGAATGAAGCCTTCTTGGTATTCCACGACACCTACAAAAAATTGACCATCATGAAAAATAGATAATTTCACAGATAAGTCCCTCCTCAATTTAAAATTGAAATGATGGACGACCTGAGGAGGAAGGTTACTGACAAATATAAGTAATTTGCATTGGGACTACCAACCCAATTGTGTTTTTACATTTCTTTATATAGTATTACATAAACGACAATATTGATAAATTATAAAACACTATTTTGTTTCTGAAAATATAAAATGTGTTTTTGTATGACCATAATATTGGATTTCGTTGATGAGTGTTTCGACTTCGCTCATCTTTTTAAAATGCGCTTTAAATATAAAGCAACTATCTCCAGAAATTCTATAGCAAAAATCAACATTGTTTTGAACTGAAATGAATGCTTTGAAATCTTTATATAGGTTATTTTTTATAGTTACTTCTATCAAAACATTAATATCGAAACCTAATGCATCGTAATTAATGTCGATTGTATATCGTTCAATGATTTTCGAATCAATAAGTTTATAGATTCGTTCTCGAACAGAGGGTGTAGATAAATTTACTTCCTTTCCAATTTCAGAAAGCGATAGCTTACTATTTTGCTCAAGTAAGTGTAGGATCTTTTGATTTGTTAGGTCCAATGGGCAAATCTCCTTATTATTAATAAGTAAACTATAAATTTACTTTAATTATAACATTCATCATTGGTGTTTGATTAATTAAAATAAATAAGAGGTGATTAGATGGCTATAATTAACTTATCTCATCGTGGTGATACTTCTTTTGACAAACTTCTCGGACATCTCCCTAGTGTTCAAGAAAAATGGAATGCATTGGAAGATATATTAAAAAATGAGGGGCAATTATCTGTTGATTTAAAAGAAGAAATTAGAAAAATACTAGCTCAAAACAGTGGTTGTCTATACTGCAAATCTAAAGGAAAACCCAATAAGAAATTTACCGATGAAAAATCTATAGTTTGCATAGGTTTTGTTGATGTTTATGTGTCACAAAATGGACGGGTTCCACAATCTACAATACAGGTTTTAACAAAGACATTGACTGATATAGAAATTGTAGAATTGTTAGCATTCGTATCATTTACCCACTGTCAACAAGAATTTGGTGCTATGATGAATTTACAACCTAGTAATAACTGAAAATTTAATACTGATCAATAATATATGCCTCTTGTAAAGTATTAGTTACTTTGCAAGAGGTTTTTATTTTAATTGAAAATTGATAATTAAAGACTTAGAAAGAATTTATTATAAAAGAAAGAATTTTCTGAAAAATACTTGTCAGATAACTTGTAACATGTTAGTGTATTACTACATTTTTACTTTAATGTATTATCGAACTAAAGAATTCAGTGTGAGGGAGGGGCGGCGTAAATATGAACAATACCATCATTTCAATGAAAGAAAAGGAATTACGTTTTTTAAAGTTTTTTCATCAACAAAAGTATAATGTTGTAGATTTTAACTTAATTGAAGAATTGGATTGGCGACGATTGACTCATGAGGATTTGCAACAAATGGATGAAAGAAGCTTTTGGCAACAAAATAAATCTATTTATGCATTAAGAAATGATTTTACCGATCAATTATTCAGATATTATTCGAACTATCCAACACATTTAAAAAAAGTAGCTTATGCAGGGGATATTATCAGAGATAACAGAGTTATAAAGCAAGTCGGCATTGAGAACTACGAGCCACAATTTGATAATATCACTCAAAATTTCTTAGATTTCCAATATTTTATTCAAAACGTACTTCATGATGACATTCAATTTGTCATTTTAGGTCACTATCAATTGATTGATGCACTTTTAGAGAAAAATCATCAAACTAGAGAAGTTATGGAGATGATAGAAGAACGTAATTTATCAGGGCTTATTCAAAAACTAACTTTCAATCATCCCATCATTCAAATTCTTAAAGAGAACACATTAAATCAACTTAAAATACTCTCTCATTATTTACCTGAGCGACACCCTGCAATGGTGGCAATTCAATCTTGGGCACAATGGTTTACTGATCATGGGATTACTGAAATCCACCTTGATGTAACTGCACAAGCGCCTAGATCTTATTACAAAGGTATTTTTATAAAATGTCATCTTAAAAATACTACTCATAGCGTTTTGACAGGTGGATATTATCACGGTTCACTAGAAGGTTTTGGTTTAGGATTAACACTTTAATTATAAAAGGTGAGGTGGAACACCATGTTACGAGTTGCATTAGCAAAGGGTCGTTTATTAAAGAGTTTTATCGAATATTTACAACAAGTTAATCAGATAGATATTGCAACTGTACTTTTAAATAGACAGCGACAGTTATTGCTTACAGTCGACAACATTGAAATGATTTTAGTTAAAGGAAGCGATGTTCCTACTTATGTAGAACAAGGTATTGCTGATGTAGGAATTGTGGGGAGTGATATTCTGAATGGTCAAAAATATAATATTAATAAATTACTCGATTTGCCATTTGGTAAATGTCATTTTGCGTTGGCGGCAAAGCCAGAAACATCTTGCTATAAAAAAGTAGCAACGAGCTATGTACATACAGCTACTCAATTCTTCAATAAAGAAGGTATGGATGTAGAAGTGATTCACCTTAACGGTTCAGTTGAATTGTCATGTGTAGTGGATATGGTTGATGCTATTGTAGATATTGTACAAACTGGTTCTACGCTTACAGCTAACGGGCTCGTTGAGAAAAAGTATATCAGTGAAATTAACGCTAAGTTAATTACAAATAAAGAATCATATTTTAAGCAATCATCTGAAATAGAGAGACTAATCAAGCAGTTGGGAGTGTCTATTAGCTATGCTTAGCGCACAACAATTTTTAAAAGAATTTAATAATGTTGAATCTCTAAATGAATCTTTGTACGAGATAGTGAGTCACATTTGTGAAGAAGTTAAATTACAGGGAGATAAAGCTTTAAAAAATTATAATTTACAATTTGATCAAGTGGAAACTGAGAAGCTTGAATTAGAGCAAAGCCAACTAAAAAATGCATACGACATGCTAGATAATGAAACACGAGATGCATTAGAGCAAAGCTATCAGAGAATTAAAGTGTACCAAGAAAATATTAAGGTAAAACAGGAATCATCTCAACAAACTGAATGTTATGAACGATACCATCCTATCGAACGTGTAGGTATTTACGTGCCGGGAGGTAAGGCTAGCTATCCGTCTACAGTATTAATGACTGCAACACTTGCTCAAGTAGCAGGTGTTAATGAGATTACTGTTGTTACCCCACCTCAAAATAACGGTATATGTCAAGAGGTGTTAGCCGCTTGTTACATTACAGGTGTTCATCATGTTTATCAAGTCGGCGGAGCACAAAGTATTGCAGCGCTAACTTATGGCACGGAAACTATAAAAAAAGTCGACAAAATCGTAGGTCCAGGGAATCAATATGTTGCTTATGCTAAAAAGTTTGTATTCGGTCAAGTAGGCATAGACCAAATCGCAGGACCGACAGAAATAGCCTTGATTATAGACGAAAGTGCTGACTTAGACGCAATCGCTTATGACGTATTTGCACAAGCAGAACATGATGAAATGGCTTGTACTTATGTGATTAGTGAAAATGAAAAGGTACTTAATCAATTGAACACTATAATACAAGAGAAACTTCAGTATGTTGAACGGCAAGATATCATATCACAAAGTATTGCTAACCATCATTATCTAATATTAGCTCAAGATACTGAAGAAGCATGTTTAATTATGAACACGATTGCACCTGAACATGCATCTATTCAAACTCGAGCACCTGAAATGTATATAGATAAAGTTAAATATGTAGGCGCACTTTTTTTAGGTCATTTTTCTCCTGAAGTTATTGGGGACTATATGGCAGGTCCAAGTCATGTACTTCCTACTAATCAAACAGCTAGATTTACAAATGGGCTTTCTGTGAATGACTTTATGACACGACATTCAGTCATTCATTTATCACAAAAAACATTTAACGAAGTGGCAGAATCAGCTGAGCATATTGCACATATAGAATCTTTATTTAATCATGAAAAATCGATTCATGTACGCCGATAAGGATAGGTTATTACGATATCTGTTAATAAAAATGAAAGCGTATGTTCGTTACTCTATTGCTACAGAAGAACAACTTCTTCTACTGGAAAAATAGTGAAGAAATGGAGCGTATGTTATGAACTATCAAATCAAAAGAAACACTGAAGAAACTCAGCTTAATATTTCACTGGCTAATAACGGAACACAATCTCATATTAATACTGGTGTAGGATTTTTAGATCATATGTTAACGCTATTTACTTTTCATAGTGGATTAACTTTATCTATTGAGGCCACTGGAGATACGTATGTTGATGATCATCATATAACTGAAGATATAGGTATAGTTATTGGACAATTACTTCTTGAATTAGTTAAGACTCAACAAAGTTTTACAAGATATGGTTGCTCATATGTACCCATGGATGAAACGCTTGCTCGAACAGTAGTGGACATTAGTGGCCGTCCATATTTCTCATTTAATAGCAAGTTGAGCGCCCAAAAGGTAGGAACTTTTGACACTGAACTAGTTGAAGAATTTTTTAGAGCATTGGTAATTAATGCGCGATTAACCGTTCACATTGACTTATTAAGAGGTGGAAATACACATCATGAGATTGAGGCAATATTTAAATCTTTTGCAAGAGCATTAAAGATTTCTCTTGCACAAAATGAAGATGGACGTATTCCATCGTCTAAAGGAGTAATTGAATGATTGCGATTATTGATTATGGATTGGGAAACATAAGTAACGTTACTCGAGCGATTCAACATTTAGGATATGATGTGATTTTGACATGTAATGATAAAGACGTGCAAAAAGCTGAAGCTATCGTACTTCCAGGTGTTGGACATTTTCAGGATGCGATGCATTCTATAGAAGAAAAAAGCATCAAAGATATGCTTAAAAATATACATGATAAACCGGTAATTGGAATATGTTTAGGTATGCAATTACTCTTTCAACATAGCGCAGAAGGTGACGTTAGTGGATTGGAACTTGTCCCGGGAAATATAGTGCCAATCCAATCATCTCATCCTATTCCTCATTTGGGTTGGAATGAATTAAAGAGTACACATCCCTTACTGCAAAGTGATGTGTATTTTGTTCATTCATATCAAGCAGAAATGTCAGAATATGTCGTAGCTTATGCTGACTATGGTACAAAGATTCCGGGAGTCATTCAATACCGAAATTATATAGGTATCCAGTTTCATCCTGAAAAAAGTGGAACGTATGGATTAGAGATTCTAAATCAAGCGCTTAAAGGAGGGTTTATTAATGATTGATTTATGGCCAGCTATTGATTTGATTAATTCAACAAGTGTTCGATTAACAGAAGGCAAATATGATACAAAAGAAAAAATGGAAAAATCTGTAGAAGACAGTATCCGATTTTATAGTCAATTTAAATGTGTGAAACGTATACATATTGTAGATTTAATTGGGGCTAAAGCAAAAGAGGTAAAAGAATTCGACTACATCCGTTCCTTAAGAAAGGTGACCACTAAGCCTATAGAAGTGGGTGGCGGCATTCGTTCAAAACAAACAATTGAAAATTATATTCATTCAGGAATAGACTATTGTATTGTAGGTACAAAAGGTATCCAAGATATAGAGTGGTTAACACATATGACACATCAATTTCCAAATAAACTCTACTTATCCGTAGATGCTTTTGGAGAGAAAATAAAGATTAATGGATGGAAAGAGGATGCTAAACTCAATTTATTTGATTATGTTGCCAAAATTGAGCATTTACCTTTGGGTGGTGTGATTTATACCGATATTTCGAAAGATGGGAAACTTTCTGGACCTAATTTTGATTTGACAGGTCGTCTCGCACTTTATACATCGTTGCCTGTAATTGCTTCAGGAGGTATTAGACATCAAGAGGACTTGTTTCGATTAGAATCGTTAAATGTTCATGCTGCTATTGTAGGAAAAGCAGCACATCTGGATGAATTCTGGGAGGGATTATCTTGATTAAAAAAAGAGTGATTCCATGTTTAGATGTTAAAGATGGACGCGTCGTAAAGGGTATCCAGTTCCAGTCATTAAGAGATATCGGTAATCCAGTTGATTTGGCTCTTTATTATAATGAAGCCGGTGCAGATGAACTAGTCTTTCTTGATATTTCGAAGACGGAAGCAGGACATGATCTTATGATAGAAGTGATAGAAGCAACGGCAAAACAATTATTTATCCCTTTAACAGTAGGAGGAGGGATTCAAAATTTAGATGATATTACGCAACTATTAAATCACGGAGCAGATAAAATATCACTCAATTCAAGCGCTTTAAAACATCCAGAATTAATTCGACAAGCAAGCGAGAAATTTGGTCGTCAATGTATTTGTATTGCTATTGATAGCTTTTATGATAAAGACAGAAAGGATTATTTCTGTACTACGCACGGTGGTAAAAAATTAACTGATGTCAGGGTATATGATTGGGTACAAGAAGTAGAGCTTTTAGGTGCTGGGGAATTGCTTATAACTAGCATGCATCATGATGGAATGAAACAAGGTTTTGATATTGAACATTTAGCAAAAATTAAACAATTAGTTAATATTCCGATTATTGCCTCTGGGGGTGGAGGAAATGCACAACATTTTGTTGAACTATTTCAACAAACAGATGTTTCGGCAGGTTTAGCGGCAAGTATTTTACATGATCAAGAAACTACAGTGGCAGAAATTAAAGATAAAATGCGTGAAGGAGGTATCCTTGTGAGATGAATAAACTTATAGACTTTTCTAAGGGATTAGTACCGGTAATTTTGCAACATGCACAAACGGATAGCGTATTAATGTTGGGATATATGAATGAAGAAGCTTATCAAAAAACTCTGAAAGAAAAGAAAGTAACCTTCTTCTCTAGATCTAAACAACGTTTATGGACTAAAGGTGAAACTTCTGGTCATTTCCAACACGTTGAGAGTATTCATCTAGATTGTGATCAAGATGCAATCTTAATCAAAGTGATGCCACAAGGTCCTACATGTCACACTGGAAGTCTGAGTTGTTTTAATAGTGAAATTGAATCGCGCTTTAAAATTCAAGCATTAGCACAAACGATTCATCAAAGTGCTAAAAGCAATCAATCTAACTCTTACACTCAATATTTATTAAAGGAAGGTATCGAGAAAATATCCAAGAAATTTGGTGAAGAGGCATTTGAAGTTGTGATAGGTGCGATAAAACATAATCGTGAAGAAGTTATTAATGAAACAGCAGATGTCATGTATCACCTTTTTGTGTTACTACATAGTTTGGATATTCCATTTTCAGAAGTAGAACAGGTACTAGCGCATCGCCATCAAAAAAGAAATAATTTTAAAGGCGAGCGCAAAAAGGTTCAAGAATGGTAAGGTAGTATAATTTAGAATTTTAATTAATCTAATATAGGGAATTTGTTCGATGAATCTTATAAATCAATTATTAAAAATAGGATGAAAGTGAATGACGATTCATCCTATTTATGGTTCAAATGGGATAATTGATACGTTTAAATTAAAATATTTTTTTAAAAAATATTTGTAGTTATTGGTAGTAACGTCATATTTATGTTTAGTACTATCATTGCTTAAAGTTAAAGAATGATAAGTCATTGTTGCACGTCCAAATGATTGTGGTTGTGTAATAAGCAAATGTCGTACAAAAATAGAATGAGGATGATGCTCATTGTAGCTTATTTTATCTTCAAAGTCTTTAATGCTTTGAGATTTTAAATGCGCTTCATAGAGTGTCATCCATTTATTTTGTCTAAGCTTCTGTAAGGCATATTGATTGTCATTAATCCAAACAGCACGGTAAACTCCATTTTTATCATATGTTGGAATGAATTGTGTTTTAGAACCTATCTCGATAATACTTGTAGGTAAATCACCAAATCCAACATCAGTAATATAAAGTGTTCCTTCGATATTAACGTAAAGTGACATATGCGAGCCTTCAGGACTACGTCCACCATTTGGTGTGTGAACTGTTGCCGCAGCACGAGTGACATGGAAGCCTTTATGTTCTAAATACGTAGCAAACAAATGATTTAATTCATAGCAAAAACCGCCACGACGTTGAATAACAATTTTATTGTATAAATCTTTGATATCGATTGAGATAGGAATCTTGTTTTGAACATTAATATTTTCAAATGGCACAGTTATCATAAAGCGTCTTACATAGTAATTTAATGCTTCAAGAGAAGGAGTCGAATAGTATGAATGTTTAATTTTTAGATAAGATTCAAATTTTTGTATATCCATTACTAATCATCCTTTATTTTCATATAAATCCATTATTTTATAGTATATGTAGATAACTATCAATTTCTTTAGATTTAATATTAGTATGATAAATAATTAAATTGCATGTAATTGTTGACAAATTGTGAACATCGATGTAATATATTAATCAAATCAAACCAAAGTAGATAAGTGAATTATTCTTTTATGACCTATTAAAATTATTTTTATAATTTTTATTTTTTTGAACGATAATGGAAGCGCTTACCTTTGGTGGGAAGGAGATAGTTATGGAAGCAATCAAACCCATTTTTAGTAAAATTTTTGGATTTATACCACGTATAATTATTAATATTTTCATCTAACAAATTATCGAGAAAAATTTCATTTTAAAATAAACAAATAGATAGAGGTGCTAATTGTGAAGACAAGACAAAACAAATACAGTATTCGTAAATTTAGCGTAGGTGCATCATCCATTCTGATTGCAGCATTATTATTTATGGGTGGAGGATCAGCTCAGGCAGCTGAGCAACAACAGGATAAGGGAACTGTTGAAAATAGCACAACACAATCTATTGGGGATGGAAATGAAAAGTTAAGTGAACAACAATCAACGCAAAATAAGAATGTTAATGAGAAAAGTAATGTTAATTCTATTACTGAAAATGAAAGCTTACATAACGAAACACCAAAAAACGAGGATTTGATTCAGCAACAAAAAGATTCTCAAAATGACAATAAATCTGAATCTGTAGTTGAACAAAATAAAGAAAATGAAGCATTTGTTCAAAATCATTCCGAAGAGAAACCACAACAAGAACAAGTTGAACTGGAAAAGCATGCTAGTGAAAACAATCAAACTTTACACTCAAAAGCAGCACAGTCCAATGAAGATGTGAAAACTAAACCTTCACAACTCGATAATACAGCTGCCAAACAAGAAGACTCTCAAAAAGAGAATTTGAGTAAACAAGATACACAATCATCTAAAACTACTGATTTACTACGAGTAACAGCTCAAAATCAATCAAAAGATAGCCAATCAACAGAAGAGATAAATAAAGAAGTAAATAACGACACTCAACAAGTGACTGCTAAGAACGATGACGCCAAAGTTGAATCATTTAATTTAAATAGTAAAGAGGAACCCCTTAAAGTTGACAAGCAAGCGAATCCAACTACAGATAAAGATAAATCTTCTAAAAATGATAAAGGGTCTCAAGATGGTCTCGCTAATTTAGAAAGTAATGCTGTTGCTACAACTAATAAACAGTCTAAGCAACAAGTGAGTGAAAAAAATGAGGATCAAACAAATAAATCAGCAAAACAAAAACAATATAAAAATAATGATCCAATTATTTTAGTACATGGTTTCAATGGATTTACAGACGATATCAACCCATCAGTGCTAACGCATTATTGGGGTGGCGATAAAATGAATATTCGCCAAGATTTGGAAGAAAATGGATATGAGGCTTATGAAGCAAGTATAAGTGCATTTGGTAGTAACTATGACCGTGCTGTTGAGTTATACTACTACATCAAAGGTGGACGTGTTGACTATGGTGCAGCACACGCAGCTAAATATGGTCATGAGCGTTACGGTAAAACCTATGAAGGTGTTTATAAAGATTGGAAACCAGGTCAAAAAATACATTTAGTTGGTCATAGTATGGGTGGTCAAACAATTCGTCAATTAGAAGAGCTATTGAGACATGGTAATCCAGAAGAAGTTGAATATCAAAAACAACATGGTGGGGAAATTTCTCCATTATACCAAGGTGGCCACGACAATATGGTGTCATCTATTACAACACTCGGTACACCACATAATGGTACACATGCGTCAGACTTATTAGGTAACGAAGCGATTGTACGCCAACTTGCATATGACGTAGGTAAAATGTATGGTAATAAAGATTCACGTGTAGACTTTGGGTTAGAACACTGGGGATTAAAACAAAAACCAAACGAATCATATATTCAATATGTTAAACGTGTTCAAAATTCAAAACTGTGGAAATCAAAAGATAGTGGTTTACACGATTTAACACGCGATGGCGCAACAGATTTAAACCGAAAAACATCATTAAATCCTAATATTGTATATAAAACTTATACTGGCGAGTCAACACATAAAACATTGGCAGGAAAACAAAAAGCTGATCTTAACATGTTCTTACCATTTACAATTACTGGTAATTTAATTGGAAAAGCTAAAGAGAAAGAATGGAGAGAAAATGATGGACTTGTTTCAGTCATTTCTTCACAACATCCATTTAATCAAAAATATGTTGAAGCTACAGATAAAAATCAAAAAGGTGTATGGCAAGTAACTCCAACAAAACATGACTGGGATCATGTAGACTTTGTAGGCCAAGACAGTACAGATACAAAACGTACTAGAGATGAATTGCAACAGTTTTGGCATGGTCTTGCTGAAGATTTAGTACAAAGTGAACAATTAACATCAACAAATAAATAAAATGATATAAGGTATAAACCTAACGTAATTTTATATAGATAGGAGTGAGATACATGACAGGTGATTTCTTTCAATTATTAGGCTCTTTATACAGAGTATTAAAAAATTTATTTTCATAATGTGAAACTATAGTAAGTTAAAATCCCTTATTCAAGCACATACATAAGCCATAGCTTGAATAAGGGACTTTTTTTATTAATTCCAGTTAGGCTGGTATTGGTCAAATTGTAACTTGTACGGTTGTTTTCCAATTACAAATCTGAATATATAAAACTCTCTTAACATCATTCCGACGCCTATACAAATTCCTAGAATCATTAAAAGTGAAATCGCCAAGAAAACAATTGTATTATCTTCAAATATGTTGGTGTAAGCAAAAAGAGAATCTAAGATAATTGGGTGCAACAAATAAATGAAAAAGGAAAATGCACTAATAGCTTTAATAGTATTTAATAACATAGTTTTAAAGTGCATACAGACTCCTAGTAATAAGAAGAACATGACACTATTATATAATGTTAACGTATAAGTAAAGCTTGTGACATTCCAATAATCACTACCGGAAACAGCGATAAATAAAACATATGCGCCTAAAGTTAACATAATAACTATAATTAAATATTTTTCTAAGAAAGATAATATTTTTTCATAATTATAGCCAATGTAACCACCTAAGAAAAAGTAGAATATCCATCCTAATATCATTGTATTTTCGCTTAATGGATAATAATGAGTCATGAATTGATGAAAAGTGTCATTATTCAAAAAATAATGTAGATAAGATTGTTGGACTATAAATGCTAAAAGCAGCAAAATTTTACTATTGAACAATCTAAAATTAATTTTGTAAATGATATAAGATAGAACAAAGAACTGCATAATTATGATAATGAAATAGCCATACCATTGTCCTAAAACAACATTTTCGATAAACTGCTTTTTAAAAGAAGAAGCGGTGATAAGTGATTCACTATAACTATAGAACAAGCCGATTAAAAGATATGGAATAAAAATATACTTAAATCTTGAAAAAAGATAATTTATAGTTACTGATTCGTAATTTAATGTTGTTAATAATTGAGACAATATTATAAAACTAGGGGTGCCGAAAATAAAAATATTGCGTATATAATATTGCAATATGAGTGAACTATCAGACATCTGTTCATTTTCTAAAGTGATTTGCGTTAGTAAGTGTGTCACGATGATTATGACACAAATAAACGCACGTAAATACACTAATTCAAGTTTATTTTTCTTCATCGAATCCGTCCCATTCCTTTATTAGCGTTTCAAATGCATCATTACTTACTAAAATACGTGGAATTCTATAGTTATCGGCATCTGGTGTGACAGCTTTTTCCTGAAGTGTAAACCCATATTGAATTCCATTTTTTTTCATAGCTTTTATTTTGTCGTCATTAATTAATCCGTATGGGTAAGCAAGTGCGCGTTCATTTTTTGGGTAGTTTTTATTTAAATAGTGTTCGCTTTTTTTAATATCTTTACTAGCAACAGATTGAGACGAATCTAAAAACTTCGATTTATTGCCTTTCTTAAGAGCGTGTAAATCATGAGTATGAGATTCAAAGTCCCATAAGCCTGTTTCATACATTTCATCTAATTGCTTTTTTGAAAGTAAATTTAAATTATGAAAATTGGTAGAACCAATGTGGTTCGTAATAAGAAAACCTGTTGCTGGAATATGATATTTTTTCAAAACAGGAAAGGCATTGTCATAAATCGTTTGATCCATATCATCAAAGTTAATCCAAACACTTCTTTTAGGAAATTTACCTTTTTCTTTATATTTAATAAATTCTTTCAAAGTTAAAAACTTTGCGTCGTGTGCTTTAAGCCATTGAATTTGTGATTTAAATTCTTGATCAGTGACACTATAATTTTTAATTTCCTTACTCCCAGATAGTAATGATATAAAGTCATTCAAAGGATCCTTTTTTCTTACTCTGTGATAGTTTAACGCGAGTGCGCTATTTTTTTCGTACTTTAACTTCTTGTTTTCTTCATTAGCTTGAGCATTCAGGTGTGATATTGGTGTTGCATTCGTCATTATTAATATCATCAATGCGCTAATAAAGATTAATTTGAAAGGTTTCATATGTCACGACCTTTCTTATATTTTTGAAACGCGAGACTAAATGTAAAAAAGATAAATATAATAAGTACAAACAAACTCATCCATCCGAATAATTTGTAAATTTCCGTGTTTTCAACATTTAATGCAATACGTATTGTTATAACACTTTCCATTTGAGAATTGATAAGAGTTCCTATATAAACAATCATCACAACGATACAATACATCCAAAATACTCCGGATATAGTAATAAATAAGCTCTCCCTAACTATATTTAAATAAGAGGTTACCGTTGGATATTGCCTCTGTCTGGGCTTGACCATGTAGCATAGCCACCTTTCTTTCTTTTTAATGCTTTAGGAAATGCCATAATGACAACTGCGGCATTGATAACCCAGTATAACGTTGGATACCAACTTAAAAATATCAGGCCAACTATATTTTTCTTTTCGTAGCGACTGTCAATAAATAAGGCAACTGTAAATTGGATGATATTGATAAAGGTCATCGTAAAGGATGAAAAGAAAAAGATTGAAAAACTATATTTTAAATATGTGTAATCTAAGATGTTGGCTGTGATTACTAAAAAAGATAAATAACATATTACGATGTAGACCCATGTAATAGATGCGATTTGTTCAAACATTAAAATATATAGTGATAATTTCTTGGTTTTAATTGTTGACCAAAAGTCTCTTAAAAGTACTTCATGCCCACCTTGAGCCCATCGAACCCTTTGTTTCCATAAACCACCTATAGTTTCAGGCACCAACATCCAGCAAAGTGCGCGTGGTTCGTACTTAATTTCGTAATCAAAAAGATGGAGTTTCCATGAAACAGCGATATCCTCAGTAATCATGTCAGTATCCCAATAACCTACATCTTTGAGTGCACTTTTTTTAAATAGTGTGAAAACACCTGAAATAGTATTGATTGCTCCTGCTAGAGATTGACTTCGCTTGATACAACCAATAATACTTGCATATTCAATGGTCTGTATTTTTCCTAAGATAGAACTTTTATTACGAATACGTGGATTACCTGTAACTGCGCCTAATTTTGGATTCTTTTTAAAGTCTTCAATCATATAAAAAGGCGCATCGTCATCAATGACAGTGTCAGCATCTAAGCACATAACATATTCGTAAGATGCTTGTTTGATTCCCTCATTGAGTGCATTAGCTTTACCTCTATTGACTTCGAGGTCAACAAATTTAAAATCATGATTTTTCTTGAATTCATAGATGATTTCAGCAGTATTATCAGAACTTCCATCATTGATAATGATAATTTCTTTTTCAGGATATTCTAGAGATAAAACACTAGAAAGCGTGTCTTGAACTGTTTCACTTTCATTGTAGCAAGCTAATAAAAAGGATATGCCTTCAACTTGTTGATGTTCAGATTTTACTAACAATAATCGATTAAAGGGTTTTTCTTTAATAAAAAAATAGTAAATCGATCCTACTATCCAGTAAATTGACATAAAAATCGGATAAAAAAGTAAAAAGTTAAAAATATGCATTTTTTCACCTACCTTTCGTTAGTTAGGTTGCAAAGCATATGCTAATCGAAAGTATTTCAATTTGCAATAGAATGTTGTTATACTGAAACAGTAATATTTGTAATTTTAACTTAATTTTTCTGTAATATATTTTTAGAAAATTGAATAAGGGGGAGATTTTAGAATTGAAAGATAAGATTATTGATAACGCAATAACCTTATTTTCCGAAAAGGGGTACGACGGTACTACACTTGATGATATTTCTAAAAGTGTAAATATAAAAAAGGCTAGTCTATATTATCATTACGATAATAAGGAAGAAATATATCGAAAAAGTGTTGAGAATTGTTTCAATTACTTTATAGATTTTTTGCTTAGGAACCATGACGATAATTATTCCATTGACGGACTTTACCAGTTTTTATTCAAATTTATATTCGACGTTGATGAGAGATATATTAAATTATATGTTCAATTATCTAGTGCTCCAGAAGCACTGAATTCAGAAATCAAACACCATCTTCAAGAAATTAATACTACCTTACATGATGAATTGATAAAGTATTATGATCCTACGCACATCGCTTTGAATAAAGAGGACTTTATAAACTTAATTCTTCTTTTTCTTGAGACTTGGTATTTTAGAGCCTCCTTTTCACAAAAATTCGGGGTTATTGAGGACAGTAAAAACCGTTTTAAAGACCAAGTATATTCACTGTTAAATGTATTTTTAAAAAAATAATTTTTGTAACTAGTATGTAACAAATTCGAGATTTCAAAAGGATTTGTATTACATATTTTTTTAGATTAAAAATGTAGTTGACAACAGTTATTTAAATTGAGATTATTTAGATGAAGTAATCAATTTTTAAGTTTTGCTAAATATTTTTTATTTGCAAATACATTTATAATAAAATTATAAAAATAGTAAAACTCATTGTATACATGTTTTAAGGTCATAAATTGCAATGATCACCGTATAAATAACTGTTTAACATATGCAATGTTTGTTCTTTTGCGAATTTTAAAGGAATAATGATTGTTTTCTTTCATTATTGTTTGTATAAATAAAAGCATCTATACTAATTAAGTATAGGTGCTTATTTTATATTTTGAAAACTTACTATAAACGCGAAATATTTATATTCTCATTCGTAAAACATTGGTAAGTGTTTTGTAATCAAAATGAAATTATGAATATTATGTGATTTGTACATGAGAAATAAGATAATGTGACTATTACTTTTACGTGAAAAAGGAGTGAAATGAGGTACAGCGTAGTGTTAGACAAATAACATAATGAAGAAGAAATGTATCGTTGAAGTTCGATTAAATAAAAAAAGAGAGTGGAACCAAATTTCATTGAATATACTATTTTACTTTAATATTAGTTAAAATGAAGGAAAAATGAAATAAATGTTATTTAGATTGAGATATTTAATGCATAAACGTTAAATGGCCTGAGACAATTTATCGTCTCAGGCCATTTTATCAATATTATTAGCGGAGGGAGAAGGATTTGAACCAACGCGAGCAAAAAGCTCCTACTAATCACGAATGATTAGCCTCTTAAACCAGACTTGAGTATCCCTCCAAAATTTCAACAATTAATATCATATAATATATCGAAGGTTTTGTAAAGCAACAGTTAGTTTTTCATTATAAACATGTAAATCGTCTTCATTAAGCCACTTAAAAAAATATACAATTTGGACTGTGATTATCATTCAATCAAAATTAATCACATACTACTACATTGTCCATACTACCATTAATTTTTAGGTAACTATTTTAATTTCTGATCACCAAATTACCTTCAAACATTAAAATGAACTTAAAGATAATTATTGTCGAGTTATTAAAAAATCATTTAATTATGATCAAACAGGGAAAAGAAGACGTATTATAAGAGAGTTCGTCAAAAAATTGACATTATTTCATGAATATTCAATTTTATTTATCAAAATTAAATCAATTCAATCAGACATATTTAAACATATGCTTTATATCAAGTCATCATAAATTGTCTTAATATTATTACATGAAAATAAGATGAAAACTTATGAGATTAATATTTGAGGAAGATGAAAATTTGAAAACTTACTCTTCACATTGAGACGATTTTTTTATAATATATCACTCATATTGATTTTTGATATTAAGAAAAGGGAGGAAACACTCATGAAAGATAATAAAATGTTGTTCATTATTTTTATGATAGGAACATTTACAGTAGGAATGGCTGAATATGTAGTGACAGGATTACTTACACAAATCGCTGACGATATGAAGGTTTCTATTTCGAGTGCAGGTTTATTAATTAGTGTTTATGCTATTAGTGTTGCATTGATAGGGCCTTTAATGCGAATCATAACATTGAAAGTTCACGCCCACCGTCTGTTACCGATTTTAGTAGCGATTTTTATAATAAGTAATTTAGTGGGAATGTTAGCACCGAATTTTAATGTATTGTTATTATCAAGACTCATGTCTGCGGCAATGCATGCGCCATTCTTCGGTGTGTGTATGAGTGTTGCTGCGACAGTCGCACCTCCTGCTAAAAAAACACAGGCCATTGCACTTGTTCAGGCAGGTTTAACTATTGCTGTAATGTTAGGTGTACCATTCGGATCATTTTTAGGTGGCTTTGCAAATTGGAGAGTTGTTTTTGGATTTATGATTGTGTTGGCAATCATTACTATGTTAGGAATGATTAAATTTGTTCCAAATGTTTCTTTAAGTGCAGAAGCAAATATTAGCAAAGAATTAACAGTGTTTAAGAATCCACACATTTTAATTGTGATTGCAATTATTGTGTTTGGTTACTCTGGTGTGTTTACTACTTATACATTTATGGAGCCAATGATACGAGATTTTTCTCCATTTAAAATTGTAGGTTTAACTGTTTGTTTATTTATGTTTGGTCTAGGCGGTGTGATAGGGAATTTAATTACTGGTAATCTACCGGAAGATAAATTAACAAAAAATTTATACCTCACATTTCTTTTACTATTTGTAACAATCATACTATTTGTTACTGTTATTCAAAATTCAATATTAGCATTAATCATTTGCTTCTTATTCGGTTTTGGTACATTTGGTACAACACCGTTACTTAATAGCAAAATTATCTTAAGTGCAAAAGAAGCACCACTTCTTGCAAGTACGTTAGCAGCTTCTATTTTCAATGTTGCTAATTTTCTTGGTGCAATCATTGGATCTATATTATTATCAATAGGGTTACCTTACATTCAAATTACTTTGATATCTGGTGGAATTATAGTGTTGGGTATGCTTCTTAATCTTGTTAATCAACTTTATGAAAAGAAACATATCACATTTAATGAATATTCATGATTATTAAAAAATCCTTATAGTAGTGTGGCGACGCCTCTATAAGGATTTTTCTTTATACAATCAAACTTTTCATCAATGAGATTTTAATAGAACGAGGGATTACTTAACAACATTGAAATCAATCACTTGTGGGATTTGAGATAAATCATTGTGAGACAAGTAATCTATTAACAATTGAGCACCTTCGATTTGAATATCTTTTATCACAGGTTTGTTAACGTACATATCATAATTCCCGCCACCAACAGCTCTATAATTATTTACGCATATTGTATATATTTGATCACTTTGTAGTGGTGCATCATTAATTAGTAAATCACTAACACGTTCACCGTAAGGATGACTAACATGAATTGTATATTGGATACCTGCAAATATGTCATAGTTGAAATGCTGAGGTTTAGGTTCTAGAAACTCTTTATTAACTGTGATTTTATGATTAACAATGTCAAAATAACTTGCGCTTCGTTCAATTGCAAGTTTAATATCTTTTCCACTAAGTTCTATCACTTTAAAAGTATTAGGAAAAGGATAATTATTGATGATATCGCGCATGGTTACTTTCTCATCAAAGCCATTTGCGGAATCAAATAGTGCTGTACATGCAATATCTGCACCACTTTTTTCTAATAAAATATAATTAAGAAGGTTAACAAATGCATGCGGTGATTTTCTTGCCTCAAATGAATTGTTTATTCTCATAGCGTAGGGGAGTTCTGCGATTTGAGTATCAAGCCAATCTTCCAATTGATTACGTAAAGCGATATCTTCGTCATTCGGCTTAAAGGAGGTACTGTTATGAACATTCATTAAGTTACATTCTTTAATTAATACTTTTTTATCATGTGTATATTCAAAAACTATTTTTCCAACTTTTGTACCTTTTGAACCTGGTTGAATGATGGCTGTTTGGTTCTTGATTGTCGCAATATCACGATGTTGATGGCCGGTTATCAACACATCGATACTATCGCTAAACTGTCTTAGAATATCATACCCTTCGTTTTCCCCAGTAAGCGCCTCAGTCGGGAGGCCACTATCTAAATCACGTTCAAAACCACCATGATAACTTACTACTACAATATCACTCTTTTCCCTAAGTGTAGGTAACTCAGATTTTAATGTGTGGATAGCACTGTTAAAAGTGAGTGTCTTAATGTAATCAGGTTGTTCCCAGTGAGGGATATACTGAGTGGTTAATCCAATAGTTCCTATAGTTAAACCATTTACTTTAAAATAATGAATACCTTGGCCAGTGAATGGCTGTGCATTTTCAATTATATTTGCACACAAAACTGGGTAATGAAGTTGATTGATGGTCTGTTTTAGATAAGGTAAATCATAATTAAATTCATGATTGCCAACAGTTCCAAAATCAAACCCTAAACGATTATATATTGATGTTAATGGGAGACTACTCTTTAATTTGGATACTAAGTAGTTACATAATGGAGAACCTTGTAAGAAGTCTCCATTATCAATCTTTACACTGCCGTCATAGTGCACGCAGTCTTGTTCGATAAGATGATTAGCTTTTAACAAACCCATAGGTAAATCTTTTTCTCTTGATGAAAAATCTGTTGGGAATATAAAACCGTGGACATCACTAAGGATATAGAAAGCAATTTGAGACATTGAATTAACCTCCTCAAGTACGGGGAAGAGACATAGTTTTGTGATATATAAATTAAAAACAATGTCTCACTTTTAAACACTAAGTTATTATCGGTGTTAAAATTTTTCATTCATTTTTTGAGTTAATAGAATTTTTTTCCCTTGTTTAACACGAATATTAGCATCTTTAATTTCATCTGTCACTTTAGCTGTGAGTGTGAATGAGGCTTCACCCGCTCCATTTGTTTTAATTGATTGGCCAGGACTATAGCCGGGAGTATTGAATTGGTTACGGTTAGAAGAAAAGCTACCGATTTGTTTACCTCCATCTTTATAAAGTCCAACTCTTACATCGTTAATTGTGCTATTAGGCTCATATCCCGTGAGTTTGATTGTAAATTGAAAGGGATGATGCGGTTGGATATTTTGAGGTAAAGTTAATTCAACTTTGGCATTTTGATTTTGATGAGAAGAGCTTTTGTCATCTACGCCATCGTCAGCACCCCGTTGATTACTTCCAGAACTACCTTTTTTAAATGTTGAACGATCATACCATTTGTAACCTTCTATTGGGTTAGTCCACGGTTCTTTTTGAGGTTCAATTGAATTCTCAGGTTGCTCAAAGTTAAGTAGCGGTGTTTTATTATCAAGTTTAATACCCATATCTTTCATAGAAGATTGAGATTCTTTTTTGCCTAGCCATGTTGTTAAATTATTTAATAACTTTCCATTATCTTGTTCTTTAAAACCATCGTACGTTTTTTTAGGTTTCCCATTATCTTCACGAAGGTATTTAGGTGAACGATCTTCTACAAGGGAGCTATCGCCAATAAATGCAGCTTTACCTTTGCCGATTTTTGAAATGGCTACATAAGGTCCTTCGTTGATGCCACCCCCATTGTAAATACCTTGATCAACTGCGTGAGACCATTTTTGACTATGCGTTAAATGTTCCGGCATATAAATAATGCCTTTAGCTTTATTAGGATCAGTTATTGCTAATGTTGAACCTGCGTGCATCGAAACTGATTGTACACCTTTAGTAATACCAAAACTATCTTTGCTTGAAACGATATTTTGCGTATTGATATCTCCAAGTGCATTATATCTAAAGCGAACACCGAAGTTTTGTGAGAGCCAATCAGAACTCTTAACGTTATGCATAACGTTAGAATTCTTTTCTTCATTATTCATATCTTTAGTCATATTTTCGTATGCGCCACGTCGATAACCATTCATTGATTCTGAAGAATCAATACGATTTAAATTACGATCGGCATTATAGTGGTCTGAGATGAAAATGACGCTACCACCATTTTTAACAAAATTAATGATTGCTTTCTGCTCATTTTCTTTAAATGGATTGTTAGCTTCGGGAATAACTAATACATGCGCCTGCTGTAAAGTTTGCTCAGAAATGTTTGATTCTCCTTCTAGTTCTTTAACTTGGTAACCTTGCTTTCTCATTGAATCTGCATAATCTGAGAAAGAGCCATCAATCACCCAATCGGCAGCGCCCGCAGTTTGAGCATGAGAATTATCAAAAAGTACTGTTTGTTGTGTCTGATTTGTAGCAGTAGATTCTGTTGATGCAAATGTTGAGGGAATCACAGTCACAGAAAGAACAGATGTAACTAGTATAGAACTTAAAGTTTTAAATATTTTCATCTCTATGATTACTCCTTATGTAAAAGATGGAATTTTTAAAAAGTATAGTATAAAAGTATAGCGTTTTGTGCTTGCTTAACAGTTTTTTTACAATTTCTTAGGGTTTATTATAAAAAATTTATAATTTTAATTAAAATTAAATACCCATCACTTATAAGATATGCTAATCTATAAATATAGTTTCAAAAATATACATATTACACCAATATTGATGTGAAGGGGACAGTAAGTAGAATGAAAAATCTTAAGTTTTTAGTGGTGCTTGTTTTATCGGTGGTTATTTTTGCAGCAGCCTGTGGGAATTCAAGTTCTTTGGATAATAATAAAAGTTCGGATAGTGGATCAGATTCAAAATCAGGTAGTTATACACCTAAAGAATTAACAGTACAATTTGTACCATCTCAAAACGCTGATACACTCGAAGCTAAGGCAAAACCGTTAGAAAAATTGTTGTCAGATAAATTAGGGATTCCGGTTAAAGTATCAGTTTCAACAAACTACAACACGATAGTTGAAGCGATGAAATCTAAGAAAGTGGATGTTGGTTTCTTGCCACCAACTGCATATACATTAGCACACGATCAAAAGGCAGCGGATTTATTATTAAAGGCAGAACGTTATGACGTTAATGAAGATGGGTCTCCAAGTAAAAAGTTAGTTGATGATTATAAATCAGAAATCCTTGTTAAAAAGGACTCTGGTATTAATAGTCTCAAAGATTTAAAAGGTAAAAAAATAGCATTACAAGATGTAACTTCTACAGCAGGATATACATTCCCTCTAGTAACATTAAAAAAAGAAGCTGGTATTGATGCAACAAAAGATATGAAAATAGTCAATGTTAAAGGACACGACCAAGCAGTTATTTCATTGTTAAATGGAGATGTGGATGCAGCAGCTGTATTTAATGATGCACGTACAGTTGTAAAAAAAGATCAACCAAATGTATTTAAAGATACTAAAATATTAAAACTCACTAAACCTATTCCTAATGATACGATTTCAGTACGTCCTGATATGGATAAAAAATTCCAAGATAAATTGAAAAAAGCTTTTAAAGAAATTTCTAAAACTAAAAAAGGACATAAAATCATTAGCGAGGTATATTCTCATGAAGGTTATGTTGATACTAAAGATTCAGACTTTGATATCGTTAGACAATATGAAAAAGCTGTTCATGATATGAAATAAAATAAATTGAATGAATTATAAAAAGAAAAGCTAAGGGATTAAACGTGAAGGTTTGTAGACCTCTTGCGGTTTGAGTCTCATAGCTTTTCTTTATAAAAGAAGGGTGTTTGTTGATGAGTCAAATCGAATTTAAGGATGTTAGTAAAGTGTATCCAAATGGCCATGTGGGATTAAAAGATATTAACTTAAATATAGAAAAAGGTGATTTTGCAGTTATTGTTGGATTGTCTGGAGCAGGTAAATCAACTTTACTACGATCGGTTAATCGGCTACATGATATTTCCAAAGGTGATATTACTATCGAAGGTCAGTCAATAACTAAAGCACGTGGTAAAAAATTATTAGAAATGCGTCGAAGTATAGGAATGATTTTTCAACATTTTAACTTAGTTAAGCGTTCAACAGTGCTTAGAAATGTTTTGAGTGGCAGGGTAGGATATCATCCTACTTGGAAAATGATACTTGGTCTTTTTCCTAAAGAAGATAAAGTCAAGGCAATGAATGCTTTAGAACGTGTAAACATTTTAGATAAATATGACCAACGCTCTGACCAGTTGTCAGGTGGTCAACAACAACGTATATCAATAGCTAGAGCGTTATGTCAGGAACCAACCATTATATTAGCAGACGAACCAGTTGCTTCATTAGATCCATTAACTACAAAACAAGTGATGGATGACTTAAAGAAAATCAATGAAGAACTTGGTATTACTATTTTAATTAATTTACACTTTGTAGATTTGGCAAAGGAATACGGCTCGAGAATAATTGGTTTAAGAGCGGGAGAGCTCGTTTATGATGGACCCGCGTCTGAGGCAAATGATGAAGTATTTAATCATATATACGGTCGCTCTATTAAGGACGATGAAAAATTAGGGGTGGAATAAAGTGACGACACCAACAACGCATAAATATAATCGCTATTTAAATAAAAGGATGTCTCTTAAAACTAGCTTTTCAATTATTTTAATCACGGGTTTGATTATCTGGAGTTTTATTTATACAGGATTTAGCATTGGAGATTTAATGATAGGTCTTCCACAAATTGGCGTATTCTTCAAACAAATGATACCTCCAGATTGGGGTTATCTAGATCATATTACACAACCAATGCTAGACACGATTCGTATGGCAATTGTCGGTACTTTTCTTGGAAGTATTGTCTCCATTCCTATAGCGTTACTGTGTGCGAGTAATATTGTTCAAACAAAGTGGATTGCGATTCCATCACGTTTTGTCCTTAATATTGTACGCACAATACCTGATTTATTATTAGCTGCCGTATTTGTAGCCATATTTGGTATTGGACAAATTCCGGGTGTATTAGCACTGTTTGTTCTAACAATATGTATCATTGGTAAATTATTATATGAATCATTAGAAACAATTGATCCAGGACCTATGGAAGCTATGACAGCTGTAGGGGCTAATAAAGTGAAATGGATTGCATTTGGCGTTGTTCCTCAAGCACTTTCATCATTTATGTCATATGTGTTATTTGCCTTTGAAATTAACATTCGGGCATCAGCAGTTTTAGGTCTTGTTGGCGCAGGTGGTATTGGGTTGTTCTACGATCAAACGTTAGGATTATTTCAATATAAAAAGACAGCAATGATTATCCTGTTCACTCTAATCATTGTAGTTATTATTGACTATGTGAGTTCGAAAGTGAGGGAAAAATTAGCATGAATACGTTGGATAGTAAATATGAATTAAAATCAAAAAAACATCGTCAGCGAATAATTAAAAATTGGGTTATAGTCATTGTTGTTGCAGCTATAATTATATGGGCGTTTGCAGGGATTCCAGGTCTTGAACTTAAAAGTAAGTCTATTGAAATATTAAAGTCTATCTTTTACGGACTATTTCATCCAGATTTAAGTTACATATATATACCTGATGGTGAAGACTTACTTAGAGGTTTGCTGGAAACTTTTGCTATTGCAGTGATTGGCACGTTCATTGCTTCAATTATATGTATTCCTTTTGCATTTTTAGGAGCTAAAAATATGATGAAATTACGACCGGTTACGGGCATAAGTAAATTCATATTAAGCATTATACGTGTGTTTCCTGAAATTGTAATGGCGTTAATATTTATTAAAGCTGTTGGACCAGGTTCATTTTCAGGTGTACTTGCACTGGGGATTCATTCAGTCGGCATGTTAGGGAAGCTTTTTGTTGAAGATATTGAAAGTTTAGATTTTAGCGCTGTAGAATCTTTAAAGGCGAGTGGAGCAAATAAAATGAAGACGTTAATGTTTGCTGTAATACCACAAATCTTACCATCGTTTATTTCCCTTATTTTGTATCGATTTGAATTGAATTTACGTTCTGCCTCCATTTTAGGATTAATCGGCGCAGGTGGCATAGGTACACCCTTAATTTTTGCTTTACAAACACGATCTTGGGACCGAGTTGGTATGATTCTAATTGGTTTGATTGCGATGGTCGCTTTAGTTGATTTAATATCTGGCGCGGTTCGTAAACGTATCGTTTAGTGCGTTTATTGTGAAAGGATATGTTCGTTGTTTAAAGCATTAATTGTTTTCATTTATTGGAATAAGAATTTTAATTTAAGACGTCCGGCATATTTATAATTTTAATTTTCGGTAGAAATGCGTTCATGTTATAATTCTAAAATATAACAAAATTATTTAAAAAAATATTTTGTTGATAGCGTGTAATTATTTATAATAGAAATATAATGACATGTTCGTAATTAAAAATTGAACAAACACTTACATCACGACTTAGACAACTTGAGGCTTATATCATGAAACAATTTTTAAACATCACTCAACGTAAATTGATCGAATGGTTGATTATCTTATCCATTTTTATAGTTAGCATTCCTAATAAATGGACATTAATGATATCTATCGCTTTATCTTTATTACTTCTTAAAAGAGGGGCACTAGGTGTCGTTCAATTAATCATACTTTATATGCTCAGATCGCAGATATACACTCCCTATGACACACAAGAGATGGCGCATTACATAGTAAGTATGAAATATATCTTGATTTATGTAATTGGAGTATTTTTTCTATTTAAATATGTAAAACATTGGATAAGAAATGAAATGATATTAAGATTTATCAAATCTACTATGATTCTTATGCTACTTTATATCATAATGAGTTTAGTCGTATCTAATGATCCGATAGAATCTATTCTTAAATTGCTTAACTTCTTTATACCGCTTATTTTGATTGTTGTGTATGTTAGTTTAATAAAAAAGATAAAGAATCTCATTAACTGGATTAATCAATTTATCACGCTAATGATTGCCTTTACTTTTTTATTTATAGTTATAGCGCCAAAATCATATCTAATTGATGAGGAATCACTTAGAAGTGTTTTCAAGGATGCACATTCATTCGCAGTTATTCTTGCTATGGGTCTAGTTCTATATATGGTAACAATAATCAAACAACAAGATTATGATGTATTCAATTTATTATTATTAAATATTGGAATGATAGAGCTCTATTTATCAAACTCTCGTCATATTTTCATATCTGTTATTTTATGTCTAATACTTCTATTACCGTTATCTCACATAAAAAAGAGAATTAAACACCCCATAATTGGTGCTATGATACTAATGACAATTGCTATAATAAATCAACCATATATTTATCATCTTTTTATTAAACTAATCTTAAAAGGGAAGAATAGCCAAGAAGTCTTTATGCCGAGTGATATGAATATTAAAGCTATTGATTATGCGCTAACTGAGCATCCTTTTTTAGGAAGTGGTTTTGGTATACCAATGATAAAAGCGAGTTCAGAAATACAATACTTTAATGTAGCAACGAGTAATATCATCTTCGGTATGATTATCTTTACTGGAATAATAGGACTTACTTTATGTACGATATACATGCTTCATATGGTACTTTTAGTTACTTTTCCAATGAGTATTACTATTTTATTATTTTTAATCACTATCTTTGTTAATATGGATCATATTATTTTATTTGATTCCATGGGGCTAGGTATATTGTGTTATATATTTTGGGGAATATATTTAAAAGAAGGTATGTATCAATACAACAACGGACAATGGTAAATAACATTTTGTCTAAAGAAATTTATTAATCATTAACTTTAAAACTAACTTTATTTAAAGTTAGTTTTTTATTCGTAATCATACATAAATATACAAAATAGTTTATAAGTTTCTTCGTAAATTATATTCATTTTGATTCGAATTTTTATATATAATTAGTAACTAAATAGATAAAATTTAATTGAATTCAATATAATAATATGTTGAAATATAGATAAAAAACGCTTTTTAATAGTAAATTAACCCTTTTGTCAACAGTTTTTCTTTGCACAATCGTTTAATATCTTTATATGTATAGTAATTTATTAAAACTAAGAAGTATTAGTTGCATTTTACATGTTCATAGTTATATACTTGTTAAAATGAATATTTTCGGTATAAAAGACTATGATTAACTAAGAAAACGATGGGGAGTTTATTATGACAAAGAAAGAAAAGGATTATAAAAAAAGTCTTGAGCAACAAAAAACACGGGTAAAACTGTACAAGTCAGGAAAAAGCTGGGTAAAAGCAAGTATTAATGAAATAGAATTGTTAAAAACAATGGGGCTACCATTTTTAAGTAAAAACGAAATACAAGAAAATGTTACTGAAAAGACGAAAGGTCATAAGATGAAAAAAGGCGTAGCGAAAACAACAGCCCTAGTTGGTGGAGCATTTACATTTAATATGTTGAATAATCATCAAGCATTAGCTGCCTCAGAAACACCAATCACCTCTGAAATTTCATCCAATAGTGAGACAGTAGCCAATCAAAATTCAACTACGATTAAGAACTCACAAAAAGAAACAGTCAATTCTACAAGCTTGGAATCAAACCAATCTAATAGTACAAATAAGCAAATGTCTTCAGAAGTTACAAATACAGCGCAATCAAGTGAAAAAGATGGAATTAGTCAACAAAGTAGTGAAGCATCAAGTCAATCATCTAAGTTAAATACATATGCCTCCACAGACCATGTAGAGAGTACAACTACTAACAATGATAATACTGCACAACAAGATCAAAATAAGTCTTCGAATGTAACCTCTAAGTCAACACAATCAAACACGTCATCCTCAGAAAAGAACATTAGCTCCAATTTAACCCAGTCAATCGAAACAAAAGCACCCGATTCATTAGCGACTAGTGAAGCACGTACTAGTACAAATCAAATATCTAATCTGACATCAACATCTACTTCGAATCAATCGAGTCCTACTTCCTTTGCAAATTTAAGAACATTTAGTAGATTTACTGTTTTGAATACGATGGCAGCACCGACAACAACGTCCACGACAACAACTTCAAGTCTGACATCTAATTCTGTTGTGGTGAACAAAGATAACTTTAATGAACATATGAATCTGTCTGGATCTGCGACGTATGATCCTAAAACAGGTATTGCTACCTTAACGCCAGACGCATATAGTCAAAAGGGTGCCATATCTTTAAACACTCGATTAGATTCAAACCGTAGCTTCCGTTTTACAGGTAAAGTTAACCTTGGTAATAGATATGAAGGTTATTCTCCTGATGGTGTAGCAGGTGGAGATGGCATTGGCTTTGCATTTTCACCAGGCCCTTTAGGACAGATAGGTAAAGAAGGGGCTGCCGTTGGAATAGGTGGTTTGAATAATGCCTTTGGTTTTAAATTGGATACGTATCATAACACATCAACTCCTAAATCTGATGCTAAAGCAAAAGCAGATCCACGTAATGTTGGTGGTGGTGGCGCTTTTGGTGCCTTCGTAAGTACAGATAGAAATGGTATGGCTACCACTGAGGAATCAACTGCGGCTAAATTAAATGTACAACCTACTGACAATTCATTCCAAGATTTTGTCATTGACTATAATGGTGACACAAAAGTGATGACAGTGACGTACGCTGGACAAACCTTTACGAGAAATCTTACAGATTGGATTAAAAACAGTGGTGGTACGACGTTTTCTCTATCTATGACTGCTTCAACTGGTGGCGCAAAAAACTTACAACAAGTTCAATTTGGAACATTCGAGTATACAGAATCAGCTGTTGCTAAAGTACGCTATGTAGATGCAAATACTGGTAAGGATATTATTCCACCTAAGACCATTGCAGGTGAAGTTGATGCGACTGTGAATATAGATAAACAATTAAACAACTTGAAAAATTCAGGTTACAGTTATGTTAGTACAGACGCTTTACAAAACCCCAATTATTCAGAAACGTCAGGTACACCTACACTTAAATTAACTAACTCAGGCCAAACGGTGATTTATAAATTTAAAGATGTTCAAGGTCCTCAAATTAGTGTTGATAGTCAAACTAGAGAAGTTGGAAAGACCATTAATCCAATTACAATTACTACAACTGACAATAGTAAAGACGTATTAACTACAACTGTGACAGGTCTACCTTCAGGGTTATCTTTTGATCAAACGACTAATACAATTACTGGCACGCCAAGTGAAGTAGGAACTACAACTGTGACAGTTAATACGACTGATGCTACTGGGAACGTAACATCTAAGCAATTTACAATAACGATTCAAGATACAATCAGCCCTGTTGTAAATGTGACGCCAAGTCAAGCATCAGAAGTTTTCACGCCGATTAATCCAATTACGATAACTGCTACAGATAATAGTGGCAAAGTGGTAACGCATACAGTAACAGGATTGCCACAAGGACTTAAATTTGATGCATCTACGAATTCAATAGTTGGAACTCCAACTCAAATAGGAACAAATACAATCACGATTGAGTCAACGGATGCGAGCGGAAATAAAACTACGACTAAAATTAATTATGAAGTAACGAGAAATAGCGCAAGTGACTCTACTTCCACTAGCATAGTAAATAGTGTTTCAACAAGTATAAGTAATAGTACATCGCTAAGTGATAGTGTAAAAGCGAGTCAATCATTATCAACAAGTAAGAGTCTCTCAGAGTCGTTAAGTGCGTCGACGTCGAATAGTACGTCAATCCAAGCGAGCGAATCAGCAAGCACAAGTAAACAATTATCAGAATCAGCGAGTACGTCGACATCTGATAGTGCATCAGAGTCAGCAAGAAAGAGTGAGTCAACGAGTAAAAGTACGTCATTAAGTGAATCGACAAGCACAAGCGTTTCAGATTCAGCAAGCGTGTCAACGTCAGAAAGTGCGTCAACATCAACAAGTGTGAGTGGCTCAACAAGTACAAGCATTTCAGACTCAACGAGCACATCGACGTCTGATAGCGCATCAATAAAAGCGAGCGAATCAGCAAGCACAAGTAAACTATTATCAGAATCAGTGAGTACGTCGACGTCTGATAGCGCATCAACGTCAACGAGCGTAAGTGACTCCAATAGCGCAAGTACGTCATTAAGTAAATCGACAAGCACAAGCGTTTCAGATTCAACAAGTACATCGACATCCGACAGTGCGTCCACATCAACGAGTGAGAGTGAGTCAGACAGTGCAAGTACGTCATTAAGTGAATCGACAAGTACAAGCGTTTCAGATTCAACGAGTACGTCGACATCCGACAGTGCATCAATGTCAGCGAGCGAGAGTGAATCAAACAGTAAAAGTACGTCATTAAGTGAATCGACAAGTACGAGCGTTTCAGATTCAACGAGTACGTCGACATCCGACAGTGCATCAACGTCAACGAGTGAGAGTGAATCAAACAGTAAAAGTACGTCATTAAGTGAATCGACAAGTACGAGTCTTTCAGGCTCAACGAGTGCGTCGACATCCGACAGTGCATCAACGTCAACAAGCGAGAGTGACTCAACAAGTGAAAGTACATCGTTGAGTGAATCATTAAGCACAAGCGTTTCAGATTCAACAAGCGCGTCAACGTCAGAAAGTGCATCCACATCAACGAGTGAGAGTGAGTCAAACAGTGCCAGCACATCGTTAAGTGGATCATTAAGTACAAGCATTTCAGATTCAACGAGTACGTCGACATCCGACAGTGCATCAACGTCAACGAGTGAGAGTGAGTCAGACAGTACAAGTACGTCATTAAGTGAATCGACAAGCACAAGTCTTTCGGACTCAACAAGTACGTCAACGTCAGAAAGTGCATCAACGTCAACGAGTGAGAGTGACTCAACAAGTGAAAGTACGTCATTAAGCGAGTCGACAAGCACAAGCGTTTCAGATTCAACAAGCGCGTCGACATCCGACAGTGCATCAACATCAACGAGTGTGAGCGACTCGGAAAGTGCAAGTACATCCATAAGTGAATCATTAAGTACGAGCGTTTCAGATTCAACGAGTACGTCGACATCCGACAGTGCATCAACGTCAACGAGTGAGAGTGACTCAACAAGTGCAAGTACGTCATTAAGCGAGTCGATAAGCACAAGCGTTTCAGATTCAACAAGCGCGTCGACATCCGACAGTGCGTCCACATCAACGAGTGAGAGTGAGTCAGACAGTGCAAGTACATCGTTAAGTGGCTCGACAAGTACGAGTCTTTCAGATTCAACGAGTACATCGACATCAGACAGTGCATCAACATCAACGAGTGTGAGTGACTCAAACAGTGCCAGCACATCGTTAAGTGGCTCATTAAGTACAAGCGTTTCAGACTCAACAAGTACATCAACATCCGATAGTGCATCTGCATCAACAAGTGAGAGCGACTCGGAAAGAGCAAGTACATCGTTGAGTGGCTCAACAAGTACAAGCATTTCAGACTCAACAAGTACATCAACATCAGACAGTGCATCAACATCAACGAGTGTGAGTGAGTCAAACAGTACAAGCACATCCATAAGTGAATCATTAAGTACGAGCGTTTCAGATTCAACGAGTACATCGACATCAGACAGTGCATCAACATCAACGAGTGTGAGTGACTCGGACAGTGCAAGTACGTCATCAAGTGAATCAGTAAGCACAAGTGATTCAGAATCAACAAGCACATCCACATCCGATAGTGCATCCACATCAACGAGTGTGAGTGAGTCAAACAGTACAAGCACATCATTGAGTGGCTCAACAAGTACAAGCGTTTCAGACTCAACAAGTACATCGACATCAGACAGTGCATCTGCATCAACAAGTGAGAGCGACTCGGACAGTGCAAGTACGTCATCAAGTGAATCAGTAAGCACAAGCGTTTCAGATTCAACAAGCGCGTCAACGTCAGAAAGTGCGTCAACATCAACGAGTGTGAGTGACTCGAATAGTGCAAGTACGTCATTAAGTGAATCGACAAGTACGAGTTTTTCAGATTCAACGAGTATGTCGACATCAGACAGTGCGTCAACATCAACAAGTGAGAGCGACTCGGACAGTGCAAGTACATCGTTAAGTGACTCGACAAGTACGAGCGTTTCAGAATCAACAAGTACGTCGACATCAGACAGTGCGTCAACATCAACAAGTGTGAGTGAGTCAACGAGTACAAGTACGTCATCAAGTGAATCAGTAAGCACAAGTGATTCAGATTCAACAAGCATATCCACATCAGAAAGTGCGTCAACGTCAACAAGTGAGAGTGACTCAAACAGAGCAAGTACATCGTTAAGTGGCTCGACAAGTACGAGCGTTTCAGACTCAACAAGTACATCGACATCAGACAGTGCATCAACATCAACGAGCGAGAGTGACTCCAATAGCGCAAGTACATCGTTAAGTGGCTCAACAAGTACGAGTCTTTCAGAATCGACAAGTACATCAACATCAACGAGTGTGAGTGCCTCAAACAGTACAAGTACGTCATTAAGTGACTCGACAAGTACGAGTCTTTCAGACTCAACGAGCACATCGACATCAGAAAGTGGATCAACGTCAACAAGTGAGAGCGACTCGGACAGTGCAAGTACATCCTTAAGTGAGTCAACAAGTACAAGCATTTCAGACTCAACGAGTACATCAACATCAGATAGTGCATCTACATCTATGAGTGTAAGCGACTCAAACAGAGCAAGTACGTCCTTAAGTGACTCGACAAGCACAAGCGTTTCAGATTCAACAAGCGCGTCAACATCAGAAAGCGCATCAACGTCAACAAGAGAGAGTGAATCAACAAGTGAAAGTACGTCATTGAGTGAATCGACAAGCACAAGCGTTTCAGATTCAACAAGTACATCGACATCCGACAGTGCGTCAACGTCAACAAGTGAGAGTGACTCAAACAGTGAAAGTACATCGTTAAGTGAGTCGACAAGCACAAGCGTTTCAGATTCAACAAGCGCGTCAACGTCAGCAAGTGCATCAACATCAACGAGCGTGAGTGACTCCAATAGCGCAAGTACATCGTTAAGTGGCTCGACAAGTACAAGTCTTTCAGGATCAGCAAGCACATCCACATCAGAAAGTGCATCAGAGTCAGCAAGAGAGAGTGAGTCAACAAGTGCAAGTACATCGTTAAGTGGCTCGACAAGTACGAGCGTTTCAGACTCAACAAGTACATCGACATCAGACAGTGCGTCAACGTCAACAAGTGAGAGTGACTCAAACAGTGAAAGTACATCGTTAAGTGAGTCGACAAGCACAAGCGTTTCAGATTCAACAAGCGCGTCAACGTCAGCAAGTGCATCAACATCAACGAGCGTGAGTGACTCCAATAGCGCAAGTACGTCATTAAGTGGCTCAACAAGTACAAGCGTTTCAGACTCAACGAGTACGTCGACATCAGCAAGTGCATCAACATCAACGAGCGAGAGCGACTCCGATAGCGCAAGTACGTCATTAAGTGAATCGACAAGCACAAGCGTTTCAGATTCAACAAGCGCGTCAACATCAGATAGTGCATCCACATCAACGAGTGAGAGTGAGTCAAACAGTGCCAGCACATCGTTAAGTGGCTCGACAAGTACAAGCGTTTCAGATTCAACAAGCGCGTCAACATCAGATAGTGCATCCACATCAACGAGTGAGAGTGAGTCAAACAGTGCCAGCACATCGTTAAGTGGCTCGACAAGTACAAGCATTTCAGACTCAACGAGTACGTCGACATCAGAAAGTGCATCAACGTCAACGAGTGAGAGTGAGTCAGACAGTACAAGTACATCCTTAAGTGACTCGACAAGTACGAGTCTTTCAGACTCAACAAGTACATCGACATCAGAAAGTGCGTCAACGTCAACAAGTGTGAGTGAGTCAAACAATACGAGCACATCCATGAGTGACTCAACAAGTACAAGCATTTCAGATTCAACGAGTATGTCGACATCCGACAATGCATCCACATCAACAAGTGAGAGTGAATCAACAAGTGAAAGTACATCGTTAAGTGGATCATTAAGCACGAGTCTTTCAGACTCAACGAGCACATCGACATCTGACAGTGCGTCCACATCAACGAGCGTGAGCGACTCAAATAGTACAAGTACGTCATTAAGTGACTCAACAAGTACGAGTCTTTCAGGATCAACGAGTGCATCCACATCAACGAGCGTAAGTGACTCAAACAGCGCAAGCACATCGGTAAGTGACTCATCAAGTACAAGCGTTTCAGATTCAACAAGTACATCGACATCAGAAAGTGCATCCACGTCAACGAGCGAGAGTGACTCCAATAGCGCAAGTACATCATTAAGTGACTCAACAAGTACAAGCATTTCGGATTCAACGAGTATGTCGACATCAGACAGTGCATCAACATCAACGAGTGTGAGTGACTCGAACAGTGCAAGTGCATCCATGAGTGAATCATTAAGTACGAGTCTTTCAGAATCGACAAGCACATCGACATCAGAAAGTACGTCTGAATCAACAAGTGTGAGTGACTCAAACAGAGCAAGTACATCGTTGAGTGGCTCAACAAATACAAGTATTTCAGATTCAACAAGAACATCAACATCCGATAGTGCATCTACATCAATGAGTGTAAGCGACTCAAATAGTGCAAGTACGTCATTAAGCGAATCGGCAAGCACGTCCACATCAATGAGTACATCTGAAACTTTCAATTCACAATCTCCTATAAATAGTGAAAGTCAATTTATTGGTGATAGCTCGTCTGAAGATACAATCGTGACTCAATCAAAAAATACGAATATGCTTAATAAAACTGGAAAAGATTATGATTTACAAGAACAAAGTGGTTATACTGATTCAGAACAACACAGTGAAAAACAAAGTAATCAAGCCGATAATCACTCAAACAACCTCGATTTACTTCATCAAAATCGTGCACAAGATAAAGTCGTTAAACAACCGACTAAAGGAGAAGATGGAGTTGTAAGCAACGGTTTTATAGTAGCAGTAGCTATCTTATTGGCTATCTTCGGTTTAGCAAAAAAATCTAGAAAAGACGATGATGATCAAGATGGTAGTAAATAACAGATAGTTTTAATCATATTAAGAGGCTAGGGAACAATAATTGATTGGATAAGTACATGACAACTAAATCCAACTTTAGATTATCCTTAGCCTCTTTAGATATGATTCAAGTGATTAATTATTTAATAATTAGGGTGAAAAAATGTTTAAGAAATTCGAATATAAAATTTTATATAAAAGAATATTTTTTACATGCTTAATTTTAGTTATATATATTATAGGAAGTAATATTTCAATCGTAAGTAATGAAAATTTAAGAACTCATAAAGATTCCTTTTTTAAGTTAGCTATTACTAATGTAGGTGGGGATTTACATACATTAAATATATTTTCACTAGGACTTGGGCCGTGGTTAAGTTCGATGATTATTTTGACACTAATAAACCACAAAAGTAATGATAAGGTTAAAACACAAACTCGTAGGGAACGACATTTCAAAGAGCGAGCGTTAACACTTATCATTAGTGCCGCTCAAGGATTTTACATTATTCATTCATATATTAATAAACATGCGATTAAAGATAGTAATATGCTCATTTTATTATTAGTCTTAATTACAGGAACGTTGTTAATGGTGTGGTTAGCAGATCAAAATACAACGTATGGCATTTCGGGACCTATGCCAATTGTTTTAATGAGTCTTGTTAAATCTATATTTAATACACATTTTCCTAAATTAAATTCAAGCGCATCTTTAATTACTATGATTATTGTCTTATTAGTGCTGGCCTTATTTATACTCTTCTTTATTGAGTTAACAGAATATCGGATAGAATATAATGATATTATGAATATTTCTGCTAAAGATATACCATCATATTTATCATGGAAACTTAATCCCGCTGGTAGTATCTCTATCATGGTGAGTTTGTCATTATTTATGTTAACGAATAATATCGTTAATTTCATAGGACGCTTTATCGTGAATCATAATTTTGAAACACATGTCTTTAATTTTACAAATCCAGTTGGAATTACTATATATCTTCTGTTACAAATGATTTTGGGTTACTTTTTATCAAGATTATTAATTAATACAAAACGTAAATCAAAGGAATTTCTTAAAAATGGGAATTACTTCGAGGGTATTCAACCTGGACAGCAGACAGAAAAATTTCTAGGGAGTAAAGCACGTCGTATTTGTTGGTTCGGTTCAATAGTAGTAGCGATTGTACTCGCTATACCAATGTATTCAGCGCTGCTTGTCCCCCACTTACTTAAAGAAGTTTACTTTACAACTCAAATGATTGTATTTGTCTATATTGGAATTAATATCGCTGAAACAATTAGAGCGTACTTATACTTTGACAGCTATAAGCAAATTTTAAATAAATATTGGTAGGGAGGAGGTTTTGGAATATGAAACGATTTATACCAGCTTGGTATAGCCGTAACAGATGGTGGGAAAGTACCTCAAGACCATTCTATCTAAAAAAACAGTATACAGATTTTGACGATATGATTAGTTTAATGACAATGCATAGTTCGAATAATGTGGATTATCAATTGATAGTTTTAAGTTTTAGTCCATATCTTAGAACATTCCTCCATCGATATGATTTGTATGAAAGTCATTATTGGTCTGTATTTGATGAGATACAGGGCATTGGACATCAAACGCCTCAAGCTATTGATTATCGCGATCTTTCATGGCCAGAAGGCACTGAATTTATTTTTACTCCCTTTCAAATTCAAGCGATTACGGGTGATAACACGTTTTCTAAAATTCACTTCAGCCAAGAGGGGTACCTGATGTGGGTAGAGGATTACAAGTATAGTACAATTCAAAGACGATTTGTATTCGATGATAGAGGATTTATATCGGCAGTGCGTACTTATACACCTGATGGGGATAACAATAAAAAACACTATTTTTCAAAAGATGGGGAAGAAATATTTGTTGAAGACTTAAATGTTAATACAGTAACGATTAATAAAAATTTCCAATCAAAATTTAAAAAGGTTACGTATTCATCTATGGCTGAGTTGATAGAAGAGAAATTCCAATCATATGTAGAAAGAGAATTGAATGAAGATGATTCTGTTATAGTGGCATCTGATGAACGTCATAATTCAATGATGGCTCGCACAATTGATGCACCGTCTTTATGTTTTTCTATTTTTACTGAGCGAAATAAAGTGGTGACACAAGATTTATATGATTCTATTTCGAGAGCATATTATTGTCTCGTTGATACACAAGCTAATCAAAATATGATTGAACACTACGCAGGATTGAATATGAATAATTTTAATCTTTTAAGGGTAACGCCTTTTGATGCGCAGTCATTACCTAACCAAAGTAGTCAATTGTATGACACTTATATTGGATTATGGATAGATGGTTTGGACGAGATTGAAATACGAGAGATTGTAAACAGCTTATTTCAATATATTCAACATAAAGATGGCTATAAGTTGAAAATTTTAACTAAGAGTAGAGATAATCTTACGGAAAATCTTATAGATGAAGTTGCTCATCTCAATGATTTATATCACCAAGAGAAAAAGGAAATAAGTGATGTAATTGAAGACGTGATACAGAATAAAAAAGAAACAATCATTGATATTGAAACAGTACCGTTTGAAGAAGATCTTGTAAGCGTTATTTCAAAATTAAGAGTTGTAGTAGATTTACCTTTAGAGCCGAAACTTTTTTTACAAATCTGTTGTATTGGCGCGGGTATACCACAAATTAATAAAAAGAGAACAGATTATGTTAAACATATGCATAATGGATATATTATTGATGACATATCGCAAACTGTAGAATCTTTAGATTATTTTTTGGCACATTTAAAAAATTGGAATTATTCTTATGCATATTCCATGAGATTAACGGATGATTTTAGTTCAATTAATATTATTCATCAAATTAATCAGTTATTTAAAGGTGATGTTTCAAGTGGCACGTAAATTTAGAGTACTTCAAGTAGGTGGTCATGATTTAGGTTCTTTATTTAATCAAAAAAGTAATGTCGAATGGGATTATTTTGATGTTGGTTTGTTTGATTTTGAAAGTGGCTATCAAGATGTTGTAGTACATATTTTAGATGAAAAAGGACAATTTGATTTTGTTTTTGTACGTGAAAAATATTCTGATTCATTAATGAAACTTTTATCATTAGTCAGTACACCGTATAATACTGTGATTGACAATGAGTATTGGGATAATCAATACCAACAAGATAAGACAATACAACGTAATTTTATAAAACCACTCATTTATGAAAATAAAGAACAATTACAACAAAAACTAGAGGCAGTTACATTTCCTGGGCAATATGGAGATAAAGTTAAACCTATTCATTGTCGCGTTAGTATTCATTTTGATGGTTCTTATCAATTTAATGGAAATGAGTCTATTGAAGTATCAGGACGATTTGGGGAATCATACCAACCCCTCATTACATGGAGTCAAAATATCATTGCTGATGCCAATAAGGTGAATCAAATATGGCCAGAATTTAAAGTTGAAGGTGATGCTAAAATCCAATATACATTGAGATTGACGCCTGTTTATTCAACTGATCAACCAGTAGAAAAGCTAATATATGAACAAGACGATTTAGACACTCCCATAGAACTACCTGCTCGTCCTTATCAAACATATGTGAGTGTATCAATCAAAGCTAAAGGTAAAGGAACATTATTTATAGGTGCTATTCATAAACGTTGGTCACGCTTGGAATTAGGGCAGTTCATATTAGGCGGAAAACGATATAGTGATGAAAATAAGCAAGAATTTATACATTACTTCCATCCTGGAGATTTAAAACCACCACTCAATGTATATTTTAGTGGGTATCGTACTGCTGAGGGCTTTGAAGGGTACTTTATGATGAAACGTATGAATGCTCCATTTATTTTAATAGCTGATCCTAGAATCGAAGGTGGTGCCTTTTACCTAGGGTCAGAGAATTATGAACAGGCAATCCGTAAGGTTATCCAAAATGCTTTGGATTATTTGGGATTTGCGAACAACCAATTAATTCTTTCTGGATTATCAATGGGATCATTTGGCGCACTTTATTACGCTACAAAATTAAATCCAGCGGCTGTTATTGTAGGAAAACCTTTGATAAATCTCGGTACTATTGCTAATAATATGAAACTCGTTCGTCCAAACGATTTTGGAACGTCACTTGATATTTTGCGATTGAATCAAAATGGCATAACTAACAAAGATGTTGTTCAGTTAGATAATCATTTTTGGAAGCAAATTCAGCATAGCGATTTGTCAATGACTACATTTGCGATTGCTTACATGGAGCATGATGATTATGACAAATATGCATTTCAAGATTTATTGCCTGTTCTTACAAAACAACATGCACGTGTGATAAGTAAAAGAATTCCTGGTAGACATAATGATGATTCTGCTACTGTTACTCATTGGTTTATTAATTTTTATCATTTAATCATGGAAGAGCGATTTGGGAGGGTAACACATGCAAGAAGATAGGAAATTTGAAGTCAAATGGCGACTAGTTAATTCATCAACTTTTATGTATGGTACAAAATTACGCTTTAATCAAGATAATATCTATTTTGAGAACCCTTTGATGCCATCCGGTACAATCATTCACAGTTGGTATATGTTAACTGATTTTGCAGAAGACCGTGTAAGCCCAAAGCTACCTATTTTAAAAAAAGGGCGCCAATATCAATTTCAATTTAATTTTGAAGTTGAACCTGAGGGTGTGGCTTATTTTAAAATGAAATTTTATCGTAAGAATAAAGAAATTCTTAGTCATCAAATTCTAAAAAATAAAAAAGAAAATATTGTCTATCCTAGAGAAGCATATTCATATGAATTAGAACTTATTAATGCTGGCATGAATCATCTATCTTTTCACAATATAATTGTGCAAGAATTAAGAGAAGATAGTAATCAAGCTTATGAGGCAACGCAATATATAGATCCTAAGAAAAAACTTAAAGTAATTAATCAAATAATAACCAATATAAGGACACATCATCTAGACTCATCAAACTATCACAGGAGTGATATGAATGGCTAAAGGTGTTAACCAAATTATTAATAATATTAGGTTAAGAAAATTGCGCAAAATATTAAATCAAATTAATGCGCTTAGTGAGGAGTTCTCAAATTTTAGTGATGAAGCACTTCAAGCGAAGACAAAAGAATTTAAAGTTTATTTAAATGATAATAAAGCTTCACTCAATCACATTCTGCCACAAGCTTATGCAACAGTTAGAGAGGCTTCTAAGCGCGTTTTAGGTATGTATCCAAAAGATGTGCAGATTTTAGGAGCAATCGCTATGCATCAGGGGAATATTGCAGAAATGCAAACAGGAGAAGGTAAGACGCTTGCAGCTACCATGCCTCTGTACTTAAATGCACTTACAGGTAAAGGTGCTTATCTAATCACAACAAATGATTACTTAGCAAAACGCGATTTTTTAGAAATGAAACCACTATATGAATGGCTAGGCTTGTCTGTATCATTAGGATTTGTGGACATTCCAGAATATGAATACGCTGAAAATGAAAAATATGAACTGTACCACCATGACATTGTTTACACGACTAATGGGCGACTAGGGTTTGATTATTTAATTGATAATTTAGCTGATGATATTCGTGCCAAATTTTTACCGAAATTAAACTTTGCTATTATTGATGAAGTCGATTCTATTATATTAGACGCTGCCCAAACGCCTTTAGTTATTTCTGGTGCACCACGTGTACAATCTAATTTATTTCACATCGTTAAAACGTTTGTTGAAACACTTGAGAAAGATAAAGACTTCATAGTTAATTTTAATAAAAAAGAAGTGTGGCTCACTGATGAGGGCTCGGAAAAAGCAAGCCATTATTTCAAAGTGAATAGTATATACCAACAGCAATATTTTGATTTAGTTAGGATGATTCATTTATCGCTTAGAGCTAAGTATTTATTCAAATATAATTTAGACTATTTTATTTTTGATGGTGAGATTGTGCTTATAGATAGAATAACTGGTCGTATGCTACCTGGAACAAAGCTTCAGTCTGGTTTACATCAAGCTATAGAGGCTCTGGAAAATGTTGAAATTTCTCAAGATATGAGTGTGATGGCAACCATAACATTCCAAAACTTATTTAAGCAATTTGATGAATTTTCAGGTATGACTGGAACAGGTAAATTAGGGGAAAAAGAATTCTTTGATTTATATTCAAAAGTTGTTATAGAGATTCCGACTCACAGTCCGATTGAACGAGATGATAGACCTGATAGAGTATTTGCTAATGGTGACAAAAAGAACGATGCAATTTTAAAGACAGTGATTGGTATACATGAAACTCAACAACCTGTGTTACTAATTACACGTACTGCAGAAGCGGCAGAATATTTTTCAGCTGAGTTATTTAAACGTGATATACCCAACAATTTATTAATCGCTCAAAATGTAGCTAAAGAGGCACAAATGATTGCTGAGGCGGGACAATTATCTGCAGTTACTGTTGCTACAAGTATGGCAGGGCGTGGAACTGATATAAAGTTATCAAAAGAGGTTCATGATATCGGTGGCTTAGCAGTGATTATTAATGAACATATGGATAATAGTCGTGTTGATCGTCAATTAAGAGGACGCTCAGGTCGCCAAGGAGATCCTGGATATTCACAGATTTTTGTATCACTTGATGATGATTTAGTAAAACGTTGGAGTAACTCTAACTTGGCAGAAAATAAAAACCTCCAAACGATGGATGCATCTAAACTAGAAAGTAGTGCACTCTTTAAAAAACGTGTAAAGTCAATTGTTAATAAAGCGCAACGTGTATCTGAAGAGACTGCTATGAAAAATAGAGAAATGGCAAATGAATTCGAAAAAAGTATTAGTGTTCAACGAGATAAAATTTATGCTGAACGTAATCACATACTTGAAGCAAGCGATTTTGATGATTTTAATTTTGAACAGCTTGCACGAGATGTGTTTACAAAAGACGTTAAAAATCTTGACTTAAGTAGTGAACGTGCACTTGTGAATTATATATACGAAAACTTAAGTTTTGTCTTCGATGAAGATGTATCAAATATTAATATGCAAAATGATGAAGAAATCATACAATTCTTAATACAACAATTTACTCAACAATTTAACAATCGTTTAGAAGTTGCTGCTGATTCATATTTAAAACTTCGTTTCATTCAAAAATCAATTTTGAAAGCGATAGATAGCGAATGGATTGAACAAGTAGATAACTTACAACAACTTAAAGCCAGTGTAAACAATCGACAAAATGGACAGCGTAATGTCATTTTTGAATATCATAAAGTGGCTCTTGAAACGTATGAATATATGTCTGAAGATATAAAAAGGAAGATGGTTAGAAATTTATGTTTAAGTATTCTAGCCTTTGATAAGGACGGAGATATGGTCATTCATTTCCCATAAACAAAGAGGTGTTAGACATGACGATTTATAATATCAATTTTGGAATCGGTTGGGCCAGTAGTGGTGTTGAATATGCACAAGTGTATCGAGCAAAACTATTAAGGCAATTACCTTATCCAACAAAATTTATATTTTTAGATTTTATTCAATCAGAAAATATTCAAACACTCACAAGCAACATAGGGTTTAAAGATGATGAAGTTATTTGGCTATATCAATACTTCACAGACGTAAAAATCGCTCCTACAACGTACACAGTTGATGATTTAATTTCAGAGTTAGGTAATGAGGTTACTCGAAAAGAACAAAACGGTAAAGTATTACGACTCTATTTAAATAATCAGCAAACATTCGTAACCTGCTATTTAAAAAATGCTAACGAACATTACGTTGATCGTGCAGAGTTTGTGGTGAATGGAATGTTAATTAGGAAAGATTTTTATAGCTATGTAAGAACATTCTCGGAGTATTATGCTCCTTTTGACAATAAAGCTAAAATATATATGCGTCAATTTTATAATGAAAATGGATCAATTGCATATCGCGAATATATAGATGAAGATGAACATGTTTTTGTGTTTGATGATGCACGTTTATACAGTAAACAAGCACTCGTCGCATACTTTATACGTCAATTGCGATTGAATTCAGAGGATATCATTATTATTGATCGAGCAACTGATGTGGGACAAGCCATATTAGAAAACAAGGGATCCAGTAAAGTTGGCGTAGTCGTTCACGCTGAACATTTCAGTGAAGGTGCGACTGATGGGACTCACATTTTATGGAATAATTATTATGAGTATCAATTCGAAAATGCACAGCATATTGATTTCTTTATCACAGCGACAGATTTGCAAAGGCAGACACTAAGTGAACAATTTAAACAATATAAGAATGATTGTCCACGTATACGTACAATTCCAGTAGGTAGTATAGAATCGTTACAATATCCTGAAAAAGAAAGAAAACCATATTCCATCATGACCGCATCACGTCTTGCTAACGAAAAACATGTTGATTGGATAGTGGAAGCTGTGATTAAAGCTAAACATCAGTTACCTCAATTGAGTTTTGATATCTACGGACAAGGAGAAGAACAAGAAAAAATTAAAAATATTATTACCAAACATCGTGCTGAGGATTACATACAAATTAAAGGACATAGAAATCTTCGTACAATATATCAGCAATATGAATTATTCATAGCGGCCTCACAAAGTGAAGGGTTCGGACTGACATTAATGGAAGCGGTTGGCTCTGGTTTAGGTATGATTGGATTTGATGTGAATTATGGCAGTCCGACATTTATTCGACATCATCAAAATGGCTATTTGATACCGATAGATTTTGAACAAGCGTCTACTGATGATATCACAACGCAAATCGCTCATATGATTATTCGATATTTTGAAGATGGTCCCATAAGGGCACATGAGGTTTCGTATGACATTGCAGAATCATTTAAAACATCGCATATTGTTGATCTATGGAGACAACTCATTGAAGAGGTGCTATATGATTAATTTATTCGAAAATTATAATCAAGAAACACAGGAATTACATCAATCTCTTAAGCGTGCTGGTTACAATCACTTTACGATTGTAATTAATGATGATGGATTTTTACCTGATGATGTGACATCGCCGTATCGTTTTTTCGCAGCATATCAAATTTATGAAGATGATACCCCTGCTTTTTTTAATGATATTGATACGCCGCCTTTTTGGGAAATTAAAGGAGATGCGACAATGGCTACCATTACAGATATGGGTGAGCTTAGAGGTGAAATCTTTTATAAGGAACATTATAAGACACGTGTAGTTAGCCATGTAGAGTGGCTTGATTCAAAACAGCGTTTGCGTTCGGTTGATTATTATACAAAAGAAGGATTTAAATTTGCTGAAACAGTTTACGATTTGTTAGGTAATGCAATATTAAAAAAGTATATGACACGTGAAGGTAAAGAAGTGATTTATGAGAATTATGTAACTAACGATGTAGTTGTAGAATATAAAGGGAAATCTTATTTTTTTGATTCATATACAGAGTGGATTAAATTTTACTTGAGTGAAATGGGCATTGAGATAAAAGAAGTTATATTTAATACTTTATCAACACCATTTTTAGCAATTTATCATTTGCCGACATTGAAAAAAGGTATTTTATTTTGGCAAGAACAATCTCAGGGTTATGTCCCAGGAAATATGAAAGTTATGTTATCACCAAACCTTCAAAGTCGCTTTGCCGTTATTGTCCCTAATCAGAATGAATACAAATTGATCAAGGAACAACTATCTAGGGAGGAACAACAGGCAGTATATGCATCTGGTTACTTATATGACACGTATAAACGGAATCATTATTCTAAGAATGTATTAACATTAACAAATTCAGATCAATTACCACATGTTGAAACGTTGATACGTTTGCATAAAGATTATCAATTTCACATAGGCGCTAAAACTGAGATGTCTTCAAAATTATTAAGTTTATCGCAATATGAAAATGTTAAATTATATCCAATAATTAAAGAACAAACAGTTCAAACCTTATATCAACAATGTGACATCTATTTAGATATTAATGAGGGGAACGAAATAGGGAATGCTGTAAGAAGCGCATATAATCATCAATTGTTAATTATGGGATATAAAGAGGTTGTTCATAATCGAGATTTCGTTGCAATAGAAAATCAGTTTCTTGTAAATGATATAAGTCAGTTGAGTAACGCTTTGAAAGAGATAGGAAATCATCGTGGTCAATTTGAAACACGTTTAGCACTACAACAACGTCATGCTAATGCTGTGCCGGTATCAACATTTAAATACGTATTAGTACAAGCATTAAGTGGTTAATCATTAGTATCTTTGTATCGAAACTTACAATATTGTAATTGTATTCCATATCACTTAAATGAATTCTCAGAATGTGTTTATATTTAAATTGAGGTGATTAATTGTATGGAAAATTTTGATAAAAGTTATCATGATAAAACGGGTGATGTATTAGGGGCTTTAAGTTATCTAAGTGTATTTTTCGCACCTGTATTGTTTCCATTAATCGTATGGATTGTTGGACAACCACCAGCATCTACGTATTCAAGAAATGCATTATTTAACCATATTTTGAGTTGGGTGTGTTTGGTATTAGGACTTATATCATTTGCTGCTGGACTATCCTTGATTGATTCGACAAATGGAGTCGCTGTACTAGTGATAGGAGTAATTATTGGAGGTATTCTACTTATCGCTTCGCTTGTATTATTTATTATTAATATTGTGAAGGGTATCAAATTATTGATGATATAGTAAGACAGAATGAACAGAGTAATCAAGTTGATAATATGGAACCTGATACATCAATCATAGGTACAGGTTCTTTTCTTATTTTGATTGTAATTGAATGAACTGAGAGATTTATTTTGAATTCTTTATGATTGAAAAGTGAGTTAACACATTTGCTTTAGGGAGTGAGGATATGGAAACGGTATATTTTGCTGGTGGATGTCTATGGGGAACTCAAGCTTTTTTTAATACGATTCCAGGAGTTATTCAAACAGAAGCTGGAAGGGCAAATGGAACGTCGAAATGTTTAGATGCTCCTTATGATGGCTATGCTGAATGTGTGAAGATACACTTTGATCCTGCAAAAACTTCAATACTTATGCTGATGGATTATTTGTTTGAAATGATAAATCCTTATAGTTTAAATCAACAAGGTCAAGACAAGGGTCAAAAATATCGAACAGGTGTGTATAGTGAAAGTTCGAAGCATTTAAATGAAGCAAAAGACTACATTAAGCGCAGGGAAGACGCGAAACAAGTAATGGTCGAAGTACAACCTCTAAGTAATTATGTGAAGAGTGCAGAAGAACATCAGAATCATCTTGAGAAATTTCCGGAGGATTATTATTTATGTCATGTTCCTCCAGCATTGCTTAATAAATACAAGAAATAATCATTGTCGTATTCATCTAGACTGATGAATTGAATGCCTTTGTTCTTCATTGATAGATAACATAAAAGAAGCGGTAATTCCTTGATAAGATTAATAAGGGAATTACCGCTGTTATTTTATTTAATATATATTTATATGTTGAAGTACTTATTTTTTACAAGAAAAAGTATCTAATAAGCTAAGTGTTGATAAACCTAATAAGTCTAAAGCATGTTGTGCACCCTTTTTACCATGCCCTGCTTCAAAATGTTTGTAAGCTGCAACACCAAGTACTGAAATTGCTGCAAGTGAGCCTAAGCGTGAAATATTTTTATTTAAAAAACTAGCAGCAAATAAACCAGCAGCTGCAGCTTCAACGCCACCTGCTAACTTAACTGAGTTTTCCGGTAAACCAAATGTATTAGTGAAAGTATCAATCATACCTTGATCGCCTTTTAATTTAGGTTTACTTGCATCATATAATTCTTTAGCTAGTTTTAAATTTGTAGCATAACGTAAAACCATTAAAGATTCCTCCTATATATCTGTAAATATGAATTCCTTCTAGACATCTCTTTTCCCTAAAATAAAAATTAAATGCACAATTTAACATAAATGTTGTAATATATTAACGATTTAATCATAGGTTTGTGAAATATTGATATTTAAAGGTAATGGTAATCTTAAATTGAAGTAATCTGTATGTCAATTTTTCAGCTCTCATGTGTCTCTAAAGAAATTAAATGGATACAAGTGTATTTATATTATTTTAATTTTTCGTCAATTTAAATATCTCTTTAGGAATTTGAAACAAACTGTCATAATAATCGTATTGAATAAAATTTAGAAAGGAGTATGGAAATCGATGGAAGAAAGTAAAAACTATAATCTCATTACGACAATCATGTTTATTTCAGGTATCATTGTAATGGCAAGTTTATATACGGCTCTACCTCTTACAGCAACTTTCGCAGAAGACTTTCATGTTCCTAAATCTATAGCAACTTTAAACGGTGTTTTATTCTCATTAACATATTCAATCAGTTGTCTATTTTATGGAACGATTTCTGAAAAGTATGGCAGAATTAAAACTATTTTAGTAGGTATGAGTGCATTAGTTATCATCTGTCTTATGATAGGTATTGTTCATTCATTTACAGTGTTATTAATATTAAGAGCACTACAAGGCGTATTTGCTGCATCATTTTCTCCTGTAGTCATGACTTATACAACTGAAACTTATCCACGTGTGAAACGTGTAACAGCAATTAGTTTCATCAGTACAAGTTTTATGTTATCAGGTGTGTTAGGGCAAAATATGAGTGAATTAGTCGTAAGTTATTTGAATTGGCAGTGGGTATATTTTATTTTAACAATCTTATATTTAATTCTCGTATTAGTTATTTATAAAAATGTACCTGAGAGTCCACATAAAAATCCTGATATACAACTCATTAAGTTTTTCAATAACTTTAAAGATTTCAAAGACAATCTTAAAGTTTTCTATTGTTTATTTATTTCACTAACATTACTGATTATGTTTATAAGTATGTATGATATTTTAAATGAATATGTCACATCACACCAAGTTGGGGGAGACATGTCTGTGTCCTCAATGATGAAATTGTTCGGTGTGATAGGCATGTTATTATCTCTATTAGCAGGGCGTGTAAGCAGTCGTATAGGTATGAAGCGCTTGCTAACTATCGCATTAACAACATGTATTGTGTCGATCATACTCATGGGTGTAACTACGAATATTATACTTATTACAACATTTAGTGTGTTGTTTGTTGCAGGTATCGCATTTGCGATTCCTACTGTTATTTCAAAAATAGGTGTAGTTGTTAAAAACAATCAAGGTTTCTTTTTATCTGTTAATACATTTGTATTATTCTTAGGAACAGCGATTGCACCTATTTTAATGTTATTTGTAGGCGAACTGTCTAACTTTTTCTTACAGTTTTTAATGATTGCTATTGTCGGACTGATTGCTTTAGTTGTATCAATATTTATGCCAGGTGACCAACGTTCTTGAAAATAGCTTCAAATGATAAAAGCAATATTGGTTGTTAAAAGTTTAAAATACTATTTATAACTTTTAACTATATTGAAATGATTGATAAATATTAGACAATGCTAAGTCAAGTCATGTAACCTTAAGTTGATAGAACGATTAACGATAGGAGTGGATATAAAATGAATTATTCACCAAAACAAGGTGTTAAAAGTCATGGATTGCCACATGATCCGTTCAAAAGTAGCACAGTACCTAGACCTATAGGTTGGATTTCTACAGTATCTAAAGAAGGTAAAGATAACTTGGCGCCGTACAGTCAATATCAAAATCTTACATGGGATCCCCCAATGGTAATGTTTGCGGCTAATCAGTCAGTGCTTGGCGATCATGAAAGAAAAGATACAGTTAAAAATGCGGAAGAAACTGGTTGGTTTGTATGGAATATGGCAACATATGATTTGCGTGAAGCAGTGAATTTATCATCCAAAGCATTACCTCCAGAAGATGATGAATTTGACTTTGCTGGTGTGACGAAAGAATCGTGTATCGAAGCTCCTGGAAGTAGGGTAAAGGAATCACCTGTTCATTTTGAATGTGAATATGTTCAAACAGTAAGAATTCCCACTGGAGACCCTGTTTCAACTGTGGATGTAGTCATCGGTCGTGTAGCACAAGTGCATATTGACGATAAAGTAATTATGGACAACGGAAAATTAGACATTAAGTCAATCAGACCTATAGCACGTCTCGGTTATTATGATTACACGGTTGTCGATGAAATATTTGAAATGAAAGCACCTGCAGCTTCGAAAGAAGAATTGGCTGGACTTGAAGGTCGAAATTTTGACAACACTAATAATGAATCATGATACATCAAAAAGAATGAAATCATATTCATATTAAATTCGTCGTTCAGATTCATTAATGAGAACTAAAAATTTAAAAACTTAATATAAGCGTATTTTAAATTTAGCTATCCAAAGTCAATAGCTAAGAGGATGAGACATAATTCCTAGCAAAATAGCCAGTAAATGAGTTTTTTATAAATTCATTTACTAGCTTTTTATTTATAATACTTCGTATTGTTGGCTCGCTTTCTTATCTGACAGCTTCAGCCTGTAGTCTTCAGCTTGTCCTGTTCCCTCAAGAGTCTCGCCAA
>OAWQ01000090.1_pt1 | contig 54847 bp, 63 predicted proteins | sample 1476961 | NCBI WGS metagenome assembly OAWQ01 (sample SAMEA2580247, study PRJEB22360) | human gut metagenome | biome: human gut; feature: human-associated habitat; material: faeces | place: Denmark | collected 2008/2010
AAAATATACATAACAAATATTTTAGTCGATCAACTTAATTTGTCGAAAGACTTTAAAAAATATTAACTTAAAAATTAAAAAATCTTATATTATTTCTAAGAAGAAATAATAATTTACACAAAGTACTTTACAGGCTCTATTATTGAGTTTTGATATAGATTAAAATATAGAAAATCTTTTTTTATTTTTTCTTTTAGTTAAATCTAATAATGTATTTTTTAAAAGTTCTATTTCTTCATGTAAATTTTTATAGGAAGATTGCTTTTCTTCTAATTGTTTTATTATTTTCAAGTTATTTTCGATAATAGTATTTAAAATACTTATTTGCTTATCTTTAAATTCAATTTGTTTATCTCTATTTTCAATTTGTGATTGTAATATGTTTATAGTATTTTGATATAAGAAATCTTCATCAACAGTAACTGAAACCTCATGTTGTATTTCAGTAGTTTCTTTTTTTATTTCTTTAGGAGTTAATTGTTTTTTCTTTTCTAATTCTTCTTTTAGTAATTCTGAAAGTTCATTATCTATAATAATTTGAGAACCATTTTTTTTAACAAGTGGAGCAAATCTTTTTCTTCTAAGTATATTATAAATTTCACTTCTTGTAACATTTAATTCTTCAGCTAAATCTTGTACTAACATTTTAAAAGCTCCTAATTCATTCTTGATAATAAATTCTATATTACTCATATTCTTTAAAATTATGTAAAATCCTTTTATCTAATTAAAGAAAAAATATCTTCATATTTTATATGAAGATATTTTTTTCTTTAATTTTTATCGTCGATGGCTATTTTATAAAATAAGTAAAGAGATATGATTAAAAATAAACAAGGGAAAATATAAAGTACTGAGTTATAAGCGGAAGAACTTGTAGCACTTAATCCATAAAGATAAATAAACATCCATGAAGAGCAACATAGAGAAATAATACAACATAGTAAAGTCATATAAGACCTCCTTTTTTCATTTTAAAATATTATATAAACATTATATAAGAATTATACATTAAAATTTAAGACAACAAATGGAAAAAATGTGTGAATTAATATGCTAGGTATTCTAATTTAATTGAATGAATAATAAATTTTATAGTGTATAAATTTAATGAAAGAAGGTATATATATGAAAAATAAAAAAATACTAAGAAAATTTTCAATTTTAGCTTTACTTACAGTTTTTACTTCAGTAGGAATACAATCAATTGATGTCAGTGCAAAAACTATAAATAATAATGAATTATATGAAAATTTAAATATGGAGAAAGCTATACCAACATCAGATTTAGAAAATTATTTGCCAAATTTAGATTCAAATTTTAGTGTTACTGAAGGGGAAAATGTTATTTACTTTGCAAATCAAAATGATCTTGACCTATATAATAGTATGAAAGCTGGAAATAATGCTCGTTATGGAGAAGGCATGAAAGTAGAAGTTTTAGATAGTACTTATAAAAGTCATCTTTGGATTGGATATCATAGTGGAACATCTTCATGGGCTAAGGCATCTTCTTACACATTAACAAAGGGAAAAACATATTCTACTTCAGGAAGTTATTCTTACAAGGGTTATACTGTAAATACAGGATTTTCTTATACTAATAGTGTAGCAACAACAATTCCAGCAGATAGTTCAAGGTATAGTAGATTAGGAACTTGGGGTGATTTTACATTTAAATATTGTAAATATATAGAAACATCTTATGGTCAACCGACAGGAAGAGTAACATATGGAGTACAAAAATCAATGTCTAATCATTATGTACAACCAACTTATCAGTAGAAATCAATAAAGTGGCGATTAAAAATCGTCACTTTATTTTATATCAAAAACGGTTGTTTTTGATACGTTTTTTTGAATTATGAAAACAAGCCATTTTTTTTGTATAAAAATGTATCAAAAAAGGTATCATAATCTATTGAGATTATGATACCTTTTTGATACAATATTGTTAAGAAATTTAGAAAGTGGAGATAGAAATAATTATGTTAGTTGGATATGCAAGAGTTAGTACCGAAGGTCAAAGCTTAAATAGACAAATAGATATGTTAGTTGATTATGGTTTAGATAAGAGAAATATATATCAAGAAAAAATAAGTGGTACTAAGCTGAGAAGGGATCAGCTAGATAAGATGATTGAAGAGCTTCAGGAAGGAGATACAGTTATAATTACTGATTTGACCAGAATATCAAGAAGTACAAAGGATTTGTTAAATATTATAGATAGAATAAAGGAAAAAGGAGCTAGTATTAAAAGTCTGAAAGATACATGGTTAGACACATCAGGCGATAATCCATATAATAGCTTTTTATTAACTGTTATGAGTGGATTAAGTCAATTAGAAAGGGACTTAATAAGCCAAAGGACTAAAGAAGGGTTGAGAAGTGCTAAAGCTAGGGGGAGAAATGGAGGAAGACCTTCTAAGAGAAATGATAAAGCTGATACGGTAGGGTTATTATATAGGGAAGGTTATAAAATAGTTGATATAGTAAAACAAACAGAGTTAAGTAGAGCAACTGTATATAGAATTTTAAAAGACTTAAACTTAAAATAATAATATAAATATGATTTAGAATTTGGAGAATGGATTATAAAAAGGTATATTAATTATATATCTGAAAATTTATTATTATATTATAAGGATAATTAATAAATTTAAGGTGTCCTCAGGGGACATCTATTAGTATAGAATAGTAGATGAATTAAAGATTTAGGATTAAAATAATAGTATTGTAAAATATTAATTATAATAAAAAAGAGGGGATTTTATGAGAGTTTTTTCAAATAAATTACTTAGCACAAATCAACTACCTTTGCTTACTTTAGCTAATAACGAAGGATGGTTAGACGGTTTTTCAGATGATAATTTCCTTATTAAATGTTTAAACAATAAATTAGATTATTTTGATGAACATTCAAATTTAATAGGAAATAGTCCATATTTCAATAGTAATATTCAAAGTTGTAATACATTTTTATTTAACTTTTCTAGAATGTTAGGTATTCTAATCTCTAAATTTGGAAAAGATGATGTTAAGAAGTTTTTTAAACATTCTCTAATTGCTGGTGGAAAAAACTATAGTGATGAACAGTTTTTTAGAGCTTATTCTGAAATTGTTGTAATTGAATTTTTATTAAAATATAATCAAGTAGAAAAGTGTATTTATGAGCCTAAACTTGGCGTTAATGGTTCAAATCCTGAAGCAAGATTAATATGTGAAGATGGAGTTATTGTAGATATTGAGGTTAAAACACCAGGTTTTAAGAAAGAAGAAAGTACAAATACAATTATTCCAGCTTTTATTTTAGATGATGATATTGAACATGAATTTAAAGAAATAGCTGAAAAGCATAATTTGAATTATGTTAGACCTAGAGTTTTGAAATTAAAAGATTTTATAAATAGTGCTGGGAAAAAGTTTGAAAAACCTAAAAGTTCAAAACATATAAATTTATTATATATAAATTGGACATATTCTGATATTAAATTTTCAGGATTTAAAGAACCTTATGGATTATTATACAATAATTTAAATGGAATTTTAAAAAATAAAGATTTTGCATTACGTTTAGGAATAGAAGAAGAAGCATTAGAAAAAATAACTGCAATAATTATATATCAAGATTCATTTGATTCTTTAATATTTGGTGATTTTAGAGATGTTTGGAATGGATATAAATTTAGATTATTACCAAATCAGTTAATAGATTCAACTTTGATAGATAAAGAACTTTTGTTTAAAATAACAGGAATGAATCCACCTGTTAAGGGAGATCATTTAGCACCATATTTATTAAGTTATTCTGGTAGTAAAGAAAATTGTTTCTTAATTGCAGATATGATAAATAGTAAAATTCAAGAAAAAATTTCAAAGTTAAATATAGATGGATTTGAAGATAATTTCATTTATTTTAATAAGGATTTTTGGGAAAAAACTTATAATGAACAAATGCTTTATTTTAATCAGTTTAAAGATTGTTTTATTCCACAAGATAAAAATTTAAATAATGTTACTGCATTTATAAGTATATAAATATTTATTATTGATTTAATTTTCCATTATAGTGCTAGTTATTTTTACTATTATAAAGTTTAATAATTTACATTGTTTAAACTAATTGCTAAATAGAATTTTAACTCATGTTTTAAAAGTTAAATATATATTTTAAATTTAAGGTGTCCCACGGGGACATCTTTTTGTTTTTAAAAGGTAAATATGAATAAAATTTAGATAAAAGTGTAAAAGAATTATTTTTATTTTAAATTTGTTAAAATTTTGATATAATTGAATTGTAAAAAAAATTTCAGGGGGGAATATAAATGAAAAAATTATTTCAAAGTTTACTGTAATTTTTATGTTTTCATGTTTTCTTATTGTTGGAGCAATAAGTCCAATGAAAGCAAGTGCAAAGGAAATCGACGCTTATAGAAAGGTAATGGAGAATTATCTTAATGCTTTTAAAAACTACGATATTAATACGATTGTAAACGTATCAGAAGATGAAAGAGTGAATAGTGATGAAAAGTATAAAGAGATGTTAGAAGAGTTTAAATATGATCCTAACCAACAACTAAAATCTTTTGAAATACTTAATTCACAAAAGATTGATAATAAAGAAATATTTAATGTAAAAACTGAATTTATGAATGGTGCAATTTATGATATGAAATTTACTGTATCATCTAAAGATGGGGAATTAATAGTATCTGACATGGAAAGAACAAAAATTGAGAATGAGGGAAAATATATTTTAACACCATCATTTAGAACTCAAGTTTGTACATGGGATGATGAATTATCACAATCAATTGGGGGAGTTGATCCAAAAACATATTCTACTAGATTTACATATTATGCAGACAATATATTATTAAACTTTAGACAATATGCAACTTCAGGTTCAAGAGATTTAAAAGTAGAATATAGTGTTGTAGATCATTGGTTATGGGGAGATGATGTTAAAGCTTCTCAAATGGTGTATGGTCAAAACCCTGATTCTGCTAGACAAATAAGATTATATATAGAAAAAGGACAATCTTTCTATAAATATAGAATAAGAATACAAAACTTTACACCTGCATCAATTAGAGTATTTGGTGAAGGATATTGTGCATAGAAAAAAATATGAAGTGACTAAGTCACTTCATATTTTTTTTACTATTAATTTTAGTATATAAAAACCTAACATACATGAAAGTATTCTTAATACAGTTATATCAAAATTAAAGTATGGGAAATAAAATAAAAGGCTAAAAACTATATTAAAAACTATAAAAATTATTAAATTAGGTTTTAAGTTGTTATATTTATTTATGATTATAGGAATAAATATTCCAAAGGGAATAAATAAAAGTAATATTAGTAATTGGTCTAAAAAATATACATCATCGATAAAAGAAAAATTACCAGTAAAAATTGAACTTAAAAAATTAAATGTAAATTTAAAGGGGATAAAGCTCCCATGTAAAAGTGGACTAGATATTACGGAAATATTTTTCACACATTTTATTACGAACAATGTATATAAGATTATTAATACTGAAGATATTATCCTATTAGGTAAAAGAGATTTCTTTATAGAACCTTCTTTAATAGATTTAACAAGCTCATCTAATTCCATTGAATCAATAGCTTTCTTTTCTGCTTCTTCTTCTGAAAAACCCTCGTTTAAAAAGTCATTTTTTATTTCTTCAGCATTATCAAGTAATTGTAATTTTAGTTCATTTAATTCTTTTTGTGATATATCTAAGTTTTTTAGTCTACGATCTAAAGTTTTAATTAAACTCATAATATCCTCCTTTAGCAATTCTTAATTAAATTAGTGATTAATGAAAAATCCATTAGCTTTAGGTTAAGTTCAGTTAATCCTTTTTCAGTAATTTTATAATACTTTCTTTTCTTTTTTGATGTTTCAAGTTCAACAAAATAATTTTCAATTAGCTGTCGTTCTTCTAATCTTTTTAAGGCTGGGTATAAAGTTCCTTCACCTATTGTTAATTCATTTTCTGTCAGATTTTTTATGGTTTTTGAAATTTCATATCCATACATAGGCTTATTTTTTAATAAAGATAGCAAAATTATTTCTAATGAACCTTTTAATATCTCTCTATCCAATAAATCAACTCCCTTCAAGTTAATTTAATATTTTATAGTTTAATTTTACACAAATATACATCGCTTTACAAGGTATAATTATATAAAAAAACTAAAATTTCAAAATATTACATGGAAAAATTTATATGACTTTACTATTAGAAAGTTTAGTGACTTACATTGGTTCAACTAATTGCTAAATAGAACAAAAAATAATAAGCCTAAGAGCATTTAATACTAACTGCTCTTAGGCTTTTATTTTAAAATTCTATTTAACAATGGATTTTCACTCAATGTTTTAAAAGATTATGCTTATTACTTGAAATGAATAAGGAGAGAAGAGCTAAGGCTCTTCTTTTTATTTTATTTGTTTTTTTGAAGCTTCAGCCTATCATATCTACGCTAAAATTGTAAAGCCATTTCACAAGTTTTTTTATCGGCCATTCATTATATTCATAGCAGCTAAAAAAAATTGCTCCATTTTCCTTTACAATTCGCTCCGATATGAAGTCTTAGGCTCAACAAAAAAACAACACGAGAGTAATTAACGAAAGTGTTGAACTAAAGGAGGATTTTGAGATGAAAGATTATATTATCTATAAACAATTTGGTAAAGAAGATATAAAGGAGGGAGATTTATTAAGAGTTGATTTAATAGATGGATTTAAAATTAAAGATATCAAAGAATTAAAAGATTTTAACTTAGTTTATGAAACTAAAGGACATGAAGACTTTTGTACAAAGAAAGGAAAAAAGGTAAAACGAAGCGTTAGATATATTAGAGTTTTTAAGAAAAAAAATTAAAATAAAAGGCATTACCCAAAAAGGCAACACCTAACACACAATTAGATTATAGCCTTTTTGGGAATGAATTTCAAGAAGGAGTTAATAAAGATGAAAAAAATTGATGTTGTGAAAGTTTATGTTAAGAAAGAACAAAGCTTACAAATAGAGAAGGATATTATAAAAAAACCAGAGCAAGTTTTTGAAGTAGTTAAGAACTTTTTAGGTGAAGTTGATAGAGAGTATTTAATAGTTATAGTGCTTGATGTAAAAAATAAAATAAACTCAATTTCAGTTGCTTCAGTTGGTACACTTAATTCTTCAATAGTACATCCAAGAGAAGTGTTTAAAACTGCAATATTAGCAAATGGAGCAAGTATTATTTTGGCTCATAATCATCCTTCAGGTGATACATCACCAAGCAAAGATGATATAAACATAACTACAAGAATAAAAGAATGTGGAGTGTTAATGGGAATTGAACTTTTAGATCATGTCATTTTAGGTGATGAAAAATTTATTAGTTTAAAAAATGAAGGAATAATTTAATTTTAATAATAGTGCATTGCTTGTAAGCAATGTGCTATTTAAAAAGGAGTGAAAAATAAATGAATATGATAGATATATTTGAATCAGGACAAAAATTCAAGAAAATATTAGAAGAAAAAAATATAGATAGAGCTATTATTATAACTAAGTTAGAAGGAGAAAAAAATCTATTAGATACATATATAGAAATATGTATAGAGAATAATATTAATCTTAACAGAGAAATAATAGAAGTTCTTATTTATGCAAAAGAGTATAAAACGATTGTAAATATTAAAAAAATTTTTGTCCTAGGATTAAAAGGTAATGAAATGATTATAAATAAAAATGATGATTTATATAGGTGTATTGAAGAAAAAGTTTATTTAGGAAATTAATATAGTTAAGGGTGGTTTTTATAGTGAATAATATAAAATATAATATAGAGTTTGAAGATACTATTGATAATTTGATTTTATTCAAAAAAATAAAATTAGAAGATATAAATAAAGCTTTAAAGCAATTTGGTAGTAATGATTGGGGAGTTTTAGATAAAGAAGAAAAAGAAGAACAAAATTTATTGATTATAGAAGGAAAATATAAAGGTGAAAATCCAAAATTAAAATATTGTTTTAATGGTATATATGAAATGAATAAATACTTAATAAACATTCGTAGTAAATATGAAACTTTAACGAAAACTTTATTAATAAAGGTTAATTTAATTGTTAGGTTAAGTAATTAAATGAAAAAGGAGAGAAGAGCTAAGGCTCTTCTTTTTAAATTTACTTGTTTTTTTGAAGCTCCAGCCTATCATATCTACGCTAAAATTGTAAAGCCATTCCACAAATTTTTTATCGGCTATTCATTATATTCATAGCAGCTAAAAAATTTGCTCCATTTTCCTTTACAATTCGCTCCGATATGAAGTCTTAGGCTCAACAAAAAAACAACACGAGAGTGATTAACGAAAGTGTTGAGTTAAAGGAGGAATTTAAAGTGGAAATAAAGTACATTGAAAAGATTAATTTAACTATATACAAAGTTAAGGATAGTATATATGGTATGAGTAGTTATTTAGATGTAGATTTTGATGAAAATTTAGTAGCGATTAAAGGAACAACATGTAAATATGGTTATTTCAGAAAATTAGATAAAAATGAATTAAAAAATATAACTGAACTTGTTAATGAGAATAATTAAAAAAGGCATTACCTAAGAAGGCAACCTAACACACATTTGCCTTCTTAGAATTAAATATTAAGGAGGAATACATATGATATTATTAAGAGATTATTTAAGTAAAAAAATTAGTGAGCTTGATGAAATGAAAAGTGGAGAAAAATTTTCTTTAAACTCAATTTTATATGCTATCAGTATTATAGAAAGTGATGATAATTTAATATTAATTGATGAAAGTTTAAAAGGGACTTTGGAGATTTTTAAGTATTCAGATGATGAAATTTCAAGTATATCTTTAAATGATTTAATAGTTGAATGTAAAGATTTATTAGAAAATTGGTTGAGAGAAAATAAGAGTATCAATGAAAATTTTAATATAATACCATATGAGATATTAAATTCTTCTATGGATAAGTTGTTAGAATTAGTTGAAGATAGTATTTTTTTTGATGAAGCTTTCAAAAATATGATTGAAAAAGAATAGATTTATTAAAAAAACAAATATAGTTATGATTATTCATAACTATATTTGTTATGTAAGAGAATAGAATTTTTAAATAAATTTCAAAGGTGTCCCCGGGGGACACTTTTAGTTAATATTAATCAAGTGATATAATATAGTTAAGATTATTCATAACTATATGAGGTGTAAGATGAAAATAACATTTGAAGATGTATTAAGTGAGGTAAATATATCAAAGCAAGATATATTAGATTTAAAAATTGAATTACGTAATGCTAAAAAGGGAGAAGAGCTTCCAATTATTCTTAAATTAATAGGGTTAGCAGATGAAGTTGGTCAATATTATTATAAAAAAATATTTTATGAGGATTTTTTTATAAGTATTGAAGATATTGCTAAACATTTAGATGTATCTATTAGATTTGTAATGAGTGATATTATTGATAAATTAGATAGAATAGAATTTCCATCAGAAGAATTTATTGATATAAAAAGTTCAATGAAAAATGTCATATTTTTAAATATAGGAGATAGTAGTAAGAAGGGAAAAAACATATATACATCAACTAAGTATTCAAATGAAATATTAAAAGAAAAAGTTAAAGTGTTGTATAGAAAAAAGGTTTTATATAGTAAAGAAAGTTATATAAAATTTTTAAAAGAACATATGAAGCTTTTAGAAAATAATATTTTAATTAATTTGTCATTAGAAAAAGAATGGATTGAAAATATAAAGGTAAGACTTATAAAAGATAAGAAAGTTACTAATAGAACATTTATTAATTTGCTTTTCAATAATTTTATGAAAAAAAATAAAAGAGAAATAGAGAAATATAAGGCTAATGATATTTTCGATTTCAATGCTTTAATAGAGAATAGATTTGGAGATAGCCAAGAAAAAAGAGAACTTACAGACTTTAAATCAATGAACTCTTTAAAAGTATTTTTTGATAAAGTTTATGAAACAGAAGTAACTAGAGCTATTGAAAAGTCAGATTATAGTTTTGAATTTAATTTAGATTTGGGAAGAAAAAAGAATATAAAAAGATATATATTAAATTCAGAATTTTTACTTGAAAAGGTTAAAGAAAGTTTTAATTTTAATATTGAAGAAAAGTCCGAGAATGAAGATGATTATGAAATGAATATACCAGCTAGTTTTTTATTGAAGAAATATGATAATAATATAAAGCTTTTAATTGGGGATTTTAAAAAATACTCAGAAAGTATAAAAAGATTAGCAATAAAAGATATATAATATTATGAATATTCATAACAAAATAACTTGATACGTATAATGATACGTGTTATAATATATATGTAAGGAGGGTGAGGTAATGAAATCTTATTCTTCAAGAGAAATAGTGAAAATCATTACTAAGGATGGTTGGTATGAAGTTAATTGTGTTGGTGACCATCACCAATATAAACATCCTACTAAGAAGGGGAGATTAACAATTCCACATCCTAAGAAGGATTTACCAATAGGTACTGTAAGAAGTATCTTTAAACAAGCTGGAATTAAGATTTTATAATCTTAATTCTGCCTCCTTACCAAATTTAAAATTAAAAGGAAGTGTTTCTATGAAGAAAAAAGATACTTATATCTTTCCAGCTATAGTTACAACAGAAAGTGATGGTATAACAATAACTTTTCCCGATTTAGAAGGGTGTATAACTTGTGCTTATAGTGATGATGAAATTATGAAAGTATCAAAGGAAGCTTTGGGGCTACACTTATACGGTTTAGAAACAGATGAAGAAATTGAAGGAAAAGAATTAATTCCAGTTCCATCAAAGTTGAATGATCTAAAACTTGAAAAAAATCAAGCAACTACATTAGTTGAAGTTTATATGCCAGTTATTAGACAGGTGTTAGATAATAAAGCTGTTAAAAAGACTGTAACTATACCTAATTGGTTAGATGTTCAAGCTAAAAAATATGAAATAAATTTTTCACAGTTATTGCAAGAATCAATTAGAAATTTACTTCAGTTATAATATGAAAATAAATAGTGTACTTTCTTTTTATATTTATAGAAAGTGTGTAACGAATGGGAAATGATAAAATAATAGATATTAAGGAAATCATATAAAATTGATACATCCTTTTGTATTACTAGCTTAAAACAAACTTTTGTGCAATTTTGTAGTGAAAATGAATGTTGGCCTATAGTAAAAATAAAATGAAATAATTAGATTAACTATATATAATTTTTAAGAATTTATGATTAAAAGAATAATATTTAATTTACACAAAATTAAAATTGAACAAATAGTAAAAAAATATAAAATATGGTAAAATAAATCGAATATTATAAATAGAAGGGGGATTTTTATGAAAAAAAAATTAGTGTTAGCTGCTGTTGCTTTAATAAGTGTATTAAATATATCACAAGTTAATGTAAAAGCGAATAGTGTTATAGATACAACGGATACAACAGAGCATGTTGTTGGTGAGTTATCTATAGAAGATGAATTAGCTAATGAAGAAAAGTATAATTTAGCTAAAGAATATGTTGAAAATAAAAGGCAGTTATACGGATATAACTCATCGAAAGTTTTATATTTTCCATATGAAAGGCAAACTGCTGGAAATTGGTGTGGACCTGCAGCTGCTTATAATGCAATTATAGGGGCTAATCCATCATACAAAGGGAAAATAAGCCAAAATAGTTTGGCGATGACACTAAAAACTGGAGTACCTGGAGATAAGGGTACAGATTTTCCAGGAGAGTGGAAAAGAACAATGAATAACTATTTAGGTGCTAATAATTATGAAATTAGTAAAGGAAGTAGTTATTCTTATTCAGACTGGAGAAATAGAGTGAAAAATTCTGTTATATGGACTGTAGATAAAGGCTATGCTGTAATAGCTGATACAAAACAAAGCCCATATGGGACAAAATTACATCCTAATTATAATTATATAGATGATAGAGGTCCTGGAGGAAAGCCAACATATCATTATATAGCAATTACTGGCTATGATGATACTCCTGGAAATGATAGAATGCTATATAGTGACTCGCATCAAGATTTCAACGGAAGATATTGGACTTATACAACTAATGTTGCAAAAGTTACACATGGACATGGAATAGTATGGTAAATTATTTAATGTAATTTTAAGGTATAAAAGAAGAAATTTTTAAATATTCTTTTTTTATACCTTAATTATATAAATTTTAACAGATGATATAATTTAATACCAAGGAGATTTAAATTATGAAATTAAATCTTAAAAAAAGTCTTTTGCTAGTAATTATAATTTTGGGTGTGTTAGTAACTCAAATAAAATTTAAATATAAAGAATATAATTTGCCTAATAATATTAGAGTATTACATGCAGATGATAATAATTTATATGTACAAAAAAAAGAAGATAATAATATATATATATATGATTTAGATAAAGGCAATCTAAATAAATATAAAAAACCTATTTATGGTGAAAAAATAATAAATATGGTTTTTTCTGATGATTGGATTGTTTGGATTGAAGAAAGTAATTTGGAATATAAAATATTATATGAGAATATTGATACTGGAAATATTAGTGAAATAAATAATATGACTCCAAGTTATATTCCTACAATAAGCATTGATAATGATTATTTAGTATATTCAAGGTTAAATGAAAGTAATTTTGAATTAGTGTTATTAAATTTGATGGATAAAGATTTAGTTATATTAGAAACTTTAAATAGTGAAAGCAATGAAAAAATTTCTATTCCTTCTATTAGTGAAAATTTAATTGTATGGTCTAAAAGCAATGGTAATTATTCAAACTTATCTAGTAATATATATATGTATGATATAAGCAAAGATAGTAAAATTTTATTGTCAGAAAATAATTCAATAATAAAGCCACAAATTAAAAATAATATTATTATAGCAACTAACATAAAAGATAATAGTGATTTTACAGAAAGTTATTTAACAAAATATGATTTGAAAAATTCAAAATGGAATGAATTCATAAGTAATAAAAGTAAAGTTTATAATGATGTGAAGAATTTATCAGTAGATGATCCATTAATAGGGGAAAATTATATTTCTTGGTGGGATAATTATTCTAATAAACTTATTTTATATGATATAAAAAAAGAAAAAACAATAACTTTAAAAAAAGAGAAGCCTAACGAAATTAAGCAAATATACTTTTTAAAAGATAATATTATTGTATATAGGATTGAAAATGATAATGGTAGTGAGCATAAATGTATTAAAATTAAATAAATTTTAAAATAGGAGTATTGTAGTATTATGGTGAAATTTTTTAAAAATAGGTTTGTTTTTATAATATTAGTAATAATTATTTTATTATTTAGTTTTTATAAAATTTTTTATAGAAATTATCCAATATTAAAACCTACAATTACTATAAAATATAATAATGAAAAAATTTTAAGTACACCTGGAGAGCATTCTTGGTTTAATCTTAAAGAAGGTGGAAATAGTTATTTAGTAAGCAAATCATCGTATGAATCAAAAGAGCCTATATATGTAAAAAAATGTGATAAAATATATATAAAATTTTCATCTATTCCTAAAGAGGTGACAGTAAAAGAGATATCAAATTCACCATATATAACTTATGAACATTTTGAAAGTAACTCTAAAAAAGAATATTTTTTCTTTAGTCCAGATCAAATAGGAAAATATATTTTTGAAGTAAGAGGAAGTTGGGATGATACACATACAATTTCAGAAATATTTAGTGTATATGTAAATTAGATATCTCTGAAAAAATTTAATTATCACAATAAGATGGTTTAACTTATTGATCAGATAGGAAGATTTAGGTCAATGGTTTTAATGATTTTCAACATACAATTCTTATATTATGGCTATTGGCTTACTAATGGAAAGGTTTTATATGTGTTTTGTTAAATAAATCAAATAATATTCAAGGTCAATCTTCATGGACAAATAGATGCATTGGTCGATTATGATGTAAATGAAAGATTTATTCTTTCTAATAAATATAGAGGTAAAACCTTAGATAGAGATGGATTAAATGAGCTTTTAATTATAATCAGATCTGAAGCCACTTTAGTAGTAAAAGAAATAGATAGATTAGGTGAAAATCGAAAAGAAACTAAAGAGCTTAAACTATTTTTGTAAAAGAGGTATTGTCATGAAAATGAGAGATTTCTAGAAATAATGGCTAATGCTCCTTTAGATGTTATTTTAGAAGAAGTTCCAAGAATGACATACAAAGAGAGTATAAAGTATTTTTTGGGAGTTACAAATGGAGATTTTTATAATTCAAAAGCAGATAATATTTTTGAATTAACTTATGAAGAAGTGATAAGGTTATCTAAAGACAATAATTTTTATGAAGATACCAAAAACAAACTTAAAAGATTAATTAAAGGAAATATAAAGTATAATGAAATAGTATAATTTAAATGGGGAGCAATATAATTATGTTGTTCCTTTTTATTTTTTATAATTTACGCTCATTTACGATATACTCGTAAATGAGCGTAAATTATAAAAAGAATAAACTTAATATTCATGCAATTCTTAGCCTACTATCGTTGGCCAAGAATCCTATTTTCAAAATTAAAAACCAATTATTTATAAGCTTTATATAAATTTAAAAGTCCAGGATAATTTTATTAAACACCAGGTTAACACTCCTGGACTTTTTCTCTTTTATTCAATTACTATTATCTTATACATATTCATACCTGATACTCTTTTTACTGAAGCTTTTATATTAAATTTCTCTTTAGTTATTTTATTTATTCCATTTTTTATTTGACTATCACTTACTATACTATCATCCATCCATTCAAATGTAGCTATCTCTATACCATTTAAATTTTCATCATATATTTTCCCTTCATCTTTTCCAAATTGAATGTATCTGTTTTTTACATTTTCTAATATTTTATTTGAACTTTCATCTTTTATTTTATCTTCAGCTTTTTTATCTTTTGTTGAATCATTTAATTCACTTCCTTTGCTTTCTGTTGAATTTACAGATTTCAATTCACTTTCCAACTTAGAAACACTTGAATTAAGATAGTCTATTTTTTGATTTTTAAGAGAAATGCTTGTTTGTAAAAACACAATTATTAATACTAAAATAATTATCACTATACTTGTTTTTTTATTTCTTTTAATTTTTTCAATTAATTCACTAAACATATTACTTTCCTTTCAAAAAAGAAGAACTATTAAAAATAGTTCTTCTATAATATCCTTATAGTTCCATAGGTTTATTTTTTATTCTAACTTCTTTTACAGGCTTTTCAATTTCAATAGTTTTTTCTTTTTTTAAAGGCACAATTTCTATATCATTGCCCTCACAAAATTCTAAAAGATCTGTATATGTCCAACTTTTAACTTCCTTTTCCATTTTAGTTATTTCTTCTTCAGAAACTTCAAAACCACTTAATTCAGGTACTAATATATCAATAGCATAATCTCTAAATTCTTCTATAGATTTTATAACTTTTAATTCATCAGGATTAGAATTATAGTAAACCTCAACCCCATTAGATAGCGAAGCTGAAAATAAATCATCTAAATCTTTCTTTAAGTTTACTTTTTCTTCACTTAAATCAAATCCAATCCTTTCATTGATACCAGCTCTATATAAAATATCTATTTGTTTATTTAATTTTTCCTCTAAACTCTTTGTAAAATCTTTATATAATAAAACTTCTAATGAATTAAATCCATCAATAGGTGAATTATATTCCTTTACATATTCATTTATTCTCTCTATACAACTGTAATAAGTTTTTGCATTGTTATATACTATTGGCATTGATTTAAAGTTCAATATGTTTAAAAATGTACTTTTATCATCATTAGCAAGTTCATTCATAGTCTTTGCACATGATTTTTCTAATTCCATTACTTCTGCTAAACTTTGTCTTTCTAAATTAATATCAACATTTAACATAGCTCTATTAGGTTCTATTCCTATTTCTTTATAGTCAGAATTTGATATATGAAAACTAGGCTTAAAACTATTATCAATGTTATTTTCAGGTTCAATTCCAAACATATCTGCTAACCTATATATAGAATCCTTAGCACTTATACCTTCTGCTTTAGATACAAACTTAATTCCATCTCCACCTTCAGGTTGTCCTCCAAAATCATAAAAGTAATTTTTATCTATATTTATACAACAAGAAGCTGTTTTTTCTCCTCTTAAATTGCACCATAGTTTATTACCTCTTTTAACTGTATCTATTCCAAGTTTATCAGCAATATCTCCTATTGGAATCTCTTTTAATTTATTTATATCATAAAAAGGCTCTACTTCCTTTTTAAACGCTTTTTCTTTGTTATCCAATGTATTATCTATACTATTACGTAAATCTTCATATCGAGCCGATTTTAGCTCTTTATTAATCAATTCTTTCAGATCATTTACATATCCATCTCCTATATCAAAATGTAAAGGTATTACTTTCTCTGGTGCATAGTGTAGTTTTAATTTAGTTTTAGCATATGGATAATACTCATCCCTTTGCTCTGCTTCTCTTTTTAATTCTCTAACTTTTAACTCTGCTTCCTTAAATCTTTCATTTGCTTCTTTAAGGTCAATTACTTCACCTTTTTTAAAAAAATTCTCTTCGCAAAAATCAACTGTTATATATGGCTCTTTAAATACTCCTTTCTCATTCAACTCTCTGTTTTCATCACTTATAAATTTATCTGAAGATAAATTTATATCTTTTTCATATTCCATACTTAAAACCTCACTCTCATTTTTTTTATAAAAAAAAGAGTTATTAGTCTTTTCAACTTCTAACTCTTTTTTAAGTCTATATAAATTTTTATTATCATCAACATATATTAAATTTTCTAAATTATAAGTTTTTCCTACGTAAATATCTCTATATGAATCATCTTCTTTTACTACCATAACATGATTTTTACCAGTAAAATTTTTAGAATCTATTTCTTTATTTTCATCAATTTTAAACCAAGTATAAGAATTGTTTTTCTCTATTAGTTCCTCCAATTCTTTTTTACTTAATTCATTTATTTTCACTTTATCTTTACCTAAAAACTCTTTTACTGCTTCATCTTCAATTAATATTTCTTTCTCTTTTATATTTAAAAGAGAACTTTCAATAGTTTCTATAAACTCTTTTGTAGTTTCTTTTACTTCTTTCAAAAGTTTTTCTTTATCTTTAAAATCTCTATCCTTAGTCCAAGATTTTAAATATCTAAGAGAATATTCTTCAGTATCTATATTAAAATAACTACTTACTGAAAAAGCGACCATTTCTGCTTGAAACTCTTTTTCAGCCTGAGTATAATTTGAGAAAGTTTCACTTGTATGCAATTTAGCATGAGCTAACTCATGGATTAATGTTTTTATATTTTGTAGCTCTGAATTTCTAGGATTTAATGCTACTTCATTAGTAAATGTATAACTTATTCCTTTTACTTGACCTAATTCACTTTTAGGCTCAATAATCTTAATTCCAATTTTATCTGCTAAATTTTCTAAAGAATTAAAAAAGCCTTTATAATTCTCAACTGTTCCTTCTAACCATCTATTCGGAAACAATTTAGGTATTTCTTCTAAAGGTACATTAGTTTGACTTACATCAAAAACATATCCTTGTTTAAATAAAGTTTTTCCGGGAATAAACTCTAATTTCTTTTCCTTTATTAAGACTTTCTCTCTTTCAGTTGCTTTACTTACAAGTTTAATTGTTCCATCTTCTGCTTCAAATCTGTCACCTAATTTTGTTGGTACTAAAATTTTTATTCCCTTTTCTCCTTTATTAACCACATACCCTTTCTCTTTCCAAAATGCAAAACTCCCTACTGCTCTAGCTCCTCTAAACTGTTCTTCTATAAGTATTGAATTCTTAAAAGAATAATTGTAAAACTTAGACATAAAAGAAAGATATTCTTTTATATCTTCAGGTGAATTAAAAACCTTATCTATTTTTTTATTTGCTTGTTCTACGAGAAAATCTACTTCTTTTTTCCTTTCCTCATTACTTTTCTTTTTAAAAGCCATACTTATTTCCTCCTTAAACATTCATACTTTTATAAAATTAAAGAGTGCAGCCATGTAAAAAAACATGGAAGCACTCTTTAATTTAAATTTACCAAGTCTAAATTATTTAACCTCAATATTAGCGTTAATTATATATTCTAATAATACCTTTTTAGCTTTTTCTTCTGAATCAACCACATCTATTAAATTATCTTCTAAACCTTCTTGTTCTATTTCTGAAACCCCTCCAAATCCATTTCTATTTTTATAAACATAATATTTTTTCATATATATTCACTCCTATAATAATTTTTCACCTTTAGTTCTTTTTAAAAAAATAAAAGAGTATTTTAAAAATACTCTTTTAAACTTCATAATTATAATCTTCTATAATACTTTTATTATTTATATCAACTGCAAGGATCATTGTGTTATCTTCTTCTTTTTGATTTAATTCATCACTTAATAGCTTAATATAATTTTTATTTGCTTTAACAACAATATCTCTTTTTTCTTCAAGAAGATAAACTGAAACTTCATTTTCTCCTACAATCTCATTAACCATTGCTAAATTTTCAAACATAAAATATTCCTCCTTAATTACATATCATATTCAATAGAATTTTGTAATTTTTCATATTCTCTTTGGTTTTTCATGCTATTAATATCATCATTTAAACTTTTTTTCATCATAGAAATACTTTGTTTAGTTATTATAATATTTCTATTTATTTCCCATTTTTCCTGTAAATTTTCAAACTTTTTTTGACTTTTTAAGTCTTCTTCTTTTACATATTCTTTAATTTCTTTAAGAATAGTGTTTCCCATTCTTGTATATAGGTCTTGAATTTTATTGTCTTTATACGTTGTAGTTTCTACTTTTCTTTTGCCATAAACCTCCTTATAAAACTTGTCTTCCTTTTCTAATCTATCAACTAATTCTTTAAATTCATCTTTTTTATATGTTTCTATATAGTATTTAGTTAAGTTATCAATTAATGGTCTTACTTCTTGCATAGAATTATAATTATAATGCCATTGGCGTTTATCTGAAGGAAGTTTTTTAACTATTTCTTTAACCATTTTTCGCATTTCAATATCTTCTTTAAAACTCATTTCCTTCTTTCCTTGAATCAAATTATCTCTTATAAGTAAATTTATTTTATCTAAATCTTTCTGCTTATCTAACAAAGAATTAACAAAAGAACTTTTCATATTATATAAAGTTCTAGGTTTAAATTTTCCTCTTTCTCTACTAGGATTTATTTCAACACTAGCAATATGAACATGAATATTATCTGTATTGTAGTGTAGACTTGCTGACCATGTTAGATCTTTAAATCCTTCTCTTTTACTTAATTCTTCCATAGCTCTTCTAGTTGCTTCTTGTATTTTTTCTTCATCCAATGCTCCATTTTCAGAATCATATAATCCATTTGCTTCTAAGAATTCATTATCAAAACTAAAAACTTCTTGCCACATATTACTACCATTCAATTGAGCTTTATCAAAATCTTTTTTTAGCTTTTTAACTTCCTTTTCAGTTAAAGAATGTTTGTCTTTAGTAAATAAAGAACCTATTTTTTCAGGATTACCCATATAGTTGTTATACGCTGAATATTTATCAAAATTCTTTTTTCTAGTTGCTTCACTTCTATCTATATAGTCAATAAAGTTCTTAAATTTACTGCTTCCATTTCTAATAAATTTAACTTTATTTATTACACCAACCATAACTAATATTCCTTATCAAGTTTCTTAACTCTTTGACTTTCAATTCTCTTATCAACTTCTTTTTTAGCAGTTATGTAAGCTTCATGTTCTTTTTCTTTTGATGGAAATATATCAGGTAAATCTTCTGCAATAAACAATCCATTCATTAACTCTAATAGCACTTGAATATTACGATCTGAATTATTACTTACTCTTTTTAAAACTAAAATACTTGCTTTTATTTTTTCAGCAACTCTATCTCCTAATATTTCAATCATATTCTCCATAGGAATATTTAAATTTTTTTCATGCTCTCTAATTATTAATTCAAGAGCTTCACTATTTGACCTACAAGAATGTTTTGTTTTTATATCTTCTATATGCTCTATAGAAGCATTTGATAATCTATAATGTTTTTCTTGTCTTTTCATATTCTATTATTCCTCCTTAAAAATTTCAGTTAAATCAATATAATTTTCATCACAAAACTTTTTCATTACCTTTGTATTTAAATCTAAAACTCTTAATACTTTTTCCATAGTTATTCTATAATTTGCTTCAAACTTTCTCATTTCATCTGAATGTGATAGAGTTTCTAAATGTTCTTTTAAAAACTCATTTCTACTCACTCCTTTTGCTTTCGCAAAAGAATCTATTCTTGTTATCGCTTCTTTACTCAAATCTCGCACTAATAAATCTGACATTTATATCACTACTCCCTTTAAAAAATGAAAGTATTGGAACTTTTTTAAAGCTCCAATACTAAATAAAAGATTAACTTTTTCAAAAAAGTTCTCAAAAACATTTATTGTAATTGTGTACTTTATGGTGAATTGGTAACTACTTGATATACTTACTTTAAGAGCATAAGGAGAAATTGCTATCACACAAGGTGCTAGACTAGGCAAAGCCTAGTATTTCAATGATATCAAAACAATTTCCAATTATCCCACTTTAAGCCACAAATACGCCCTGTTAAATCCCTTTTTTATCCCACTTTAAGCCACATAAAATCCATAAAAGATACCATTTTATTTAACCATTTTCTCTAAATCTTCTTTCTTTTTATTAAGTTTATCTATTTTATCATTAAGCTCTTTATTATCTTTTTTAATTTTTTCTACGTCTTTATTTAATGAATCAACTTGTCCTTTTAAACTTGTTATTGTTGAATCAGTAGTTGCAATTTCTGTTTCTGTTTGATATTCTTTATCCTTTTCTAGTGAAGTTATTTTTGAATTTGCATTATCTATTTCTTTGTTTTTATTTTCAATTTTTATATCATTATCTTTTATTTCTTTTTTAACTTTTTCTATTTCTTCATTAACTAATTCTATTGTTAATCCTTCTTTATTTTGTTCTTTTAAGTTATTATCAATAGAAATATCTCTTGAATCAGAATAAAATTTCACCTTTTTAATTTCATTTGTTTTATTGTTTTTATTTATAAAAGTTAATGAAACTGCACTCCATTTTTTCTCTGGTAATGTTGCATATATAATATAATCTTGATCTGAAACTTTAACTAATTTAGTAGGTATTATTTCATTTGGATTATTCTTTTCTCTAAGCTCTACAGACAAATTTGAATCTGTATTAATATCTAAATTGTCTATTTTTAAGTTAAATTGTATTAAATGATTTTCAGGGTTATACTCTCTATTTGTTACATCTACATTTATACTATCTACTAAAAAAGGTTTATTTAAATCACTACTAATCAGATTAGCTTCTCTATTAAATAAAGCATTAGAAGACAAGAAAAATATCAATATTATTACAATAACTCCACTTATTAAGTAATATGTTATTGCACCATTCTTTTGAAATTTATATTTTAAATCATCTACTTTTAACTGCAAACTTTCTCTATCCATACCTATTGCTCCCTTCATATTTATAGGAAAAAAGAGCTTTATAAAATTTATAAAGCTCTTAAAAATCACTTTACCTATTAAAACTTCTCTAAAAATAAAACCATTTTTAAATACAAAAAAGGTAATAAAACAAAAACTAAAATAAATATTGAAATTAATATAATTGTTAAATTTAAATTCAAATTAGCCACCTCATTATTCTATTATTCTTCTTACATTTCCATTAAAATATCTGCTCCAATAAGGGCTATTTAAATCTCCTATACTTACACCTTTCGTTGAACTATCATTTAAAAACTTCCCATTTCCTAAGTAAATTCCAACGTGTCCATTTCTACCAGCAGTATCAAAGAAAATCAAATCTCCACGCTTCATTTGTTCTTTCGGAACAGACTTTCCTAAAGTTAATAAACTCCATGTTGTAACACTAGAACGATCACCTAATTGTATTCCAGCACTAGCATAACAATAGTGAACTAACGAACTACAATCGAATCTTCCTGCAATAACATCAGCTTCTGTTCTTCCACCACCCCATACATAAGGTGACTTTCCTACCCATTTCATACCAGCTTCAATTGCCTTTTCTATAGTTTCATTATTTCCTTTAATACCTCCACTATTAACTAATCCTTTGCTTCTAAATTCCATAGCATACTTGAATACATTGTTAGGATAATTATTTTGTGCAGTATCTAAATTTACACTCATACCATAACCCGGACCCCCATTATAACAAGCAAATATTCGTCTTAATATTTCACTAAAATTTGAATCATTTTCATCAGCGTTCCAGTTGATTACTTTCAAGTTTTCTGTACTATTATACTCTAAGGTTGGTACAAGTTTTTTTCTGTATAATACATAATTTGCATAATGTCTAGTTTCATAAGCACCAGTTATTATTTGCAATCTAACATCTTTTAAAAACACATTCCAAATTTCATCTACACTACTAAACGAGTAACCTAACTGTTTATAAATATCACCTAACCCTAAATCTAAGTAATATTTATAAATATCACTTCCATCAAAATCATATCTTTGTTGTTGCATTATTCCATATGCTCCACCATAAGAATCATTAGGATTAAAATTACTTTCTTGCTTTGCAATTCCAGCCAAAACCCAGTTAGGTATTCCAGTTAAATCAGAAGCTTCATTAAAATATTGAACAAATTCTGCTGGTACTCCACCAGCTCCAATATCTGCATGACTATTATTATTTTTCGAGCTATTAATTTGAAATATAGCCATTGCTAAACTTCCAATTAGAAGTGTTAGGATTAAGAAAGAGCTTGAAAAAAACATTATTGAATACTTTATTATTTTCTTTATCAACTCCTTTTCTTTCTCCAAAATTACACCTCCTTCTAAAAAAATGTATAAAAAAAAGAAACTAAATCGCTAAAAAACTTAGTTTCTTTTTTTATTAATTTTAAATTTAATTTTTCATATAATATTCAGTTATCTTCCACTTTCCATCAATTTTTAATAACTTAAAAATATATGTTGGTGATAAATCATTGTCTACTTTTTGGTCATAGTTATCTATATTATCTTTTTTAACATAGCTTGTAAATTCTAAGTAATTATTATTTGAATTATCTTCACAATCTGAATAAATTTTATTTACTATACTTTTTTTATATGGATATTTACCAGCATCAGCTTTTATTCCTTGAGATTCTAAATCAAAATTTCCAAGAGCTTCAGGTGTTAAATATTTCCCAACCATGTCCCTATATTTTAACGGATTACTTTTATCAAAATTCATAATACCTTGCATAAAATTTTCAACAACTCTTTTTGCATTTAACAAGTCTTCATCTGAAAACTTTCCATCTCTAGGTATATAATTTGCTTGATAAAAGTTTTTATCTCCAACTTGTTCTTTAGTTTTTACTGAGGTTACAAATCCTTCAGGTAAACTATAATAGCTATCTGATGTTTCATTGTTGTTATTTTCTACGGTGTTTTCTTTATCACTTTTAGCTTCATTTTTAGGTGAGATTTGAGTTGCAACATTACTTTTAGATACATTATCAACTTGATATTTTTTATATCCTATATACGCTAATGAACTAATGAAAAGTACCCCTCCAATAATTATTGCTATTGTTTTTTTCTTCATTATTTTAAGCTCCTCCCTTAAATAAGTATTTCTCTCTATCAGAAATCTCTATATTAAATCTGATATTTTTATCCCCATTTATTACTAAAATACAATCTCCTGTAGAAAAATTAGGTATCGCATTTATTTCAGTATCTGTTAATTGACCACTAAAAATTTCTGACAATAATCCTTTTGTATTATTATCTTGTTGCATTATAAATTTATATTGTGTTAACTCAAAAAGTGTTCTTATTTTTTCAAAAACTTCTGAATTTGAAACATCCGGAACAACATCTCTTATGCTTTGTGTAGCAAATATTAAACCACCAAAATACTTTCTAGCTTCTCTTTCAAAGTTAATTAAATAATCAACTGCTAGTATGTTATTGCTATTTATAATTCTATGTGATTCATCTAATAATAGTAAATACTTCTTGGATTCTTCTACTGTTTTCTTTCCTTCATCAAATGCTTTCTTTTCTGGTAATCCTTGAGTTAAAGCATTATTCCAAAGCATACTTAATACATTAAATATCTGAGCATTAAATATTCTTTTATCAACTCCAGTTAATGTTCTAATCTCAAAACTTACTATTTGCTCTTTTGTTAAGTCTTCAATAGAAGAATGTCCATCAAATAGTTTACCATAATTTCTGATAGCATTGTCAATTGTTAACATTATACTTTCTAATCTTTTCTTTCTAAAATCACTTAGATTTTTTCTTATACTTGCTTTTTCTTCATCTTCATAGAATACACCTTTAATATAATTAAGAAACTCACTTAATGTTGGGTATTCTTCAGCCTTATAACTTGTCGCTTTTTCTCTTTCTATTCCATATATAATATAAAAATCATGTAGAAGTCTTTCAAATTCTCTTATTTCTTCTTGTGTTGCTTCAGGTGATAGAAAATTATAAATCATAGAAACTTTAGACATATGTTGCATATAACTTTGTTCTACTTGTACCTCATTTGTATTTTCATTAATCATAGTTGCAAAGATTTGTAATGGATTTATCATTCCATTACTACCATCTAATGCTACTATTTTTCCTTCTAGCTCATTAACTAAGTCTTTAAACTCTCCTGTTATATCTAGTATTCTTAATGTGTTATTTACTATTGCATTGTTATTGCTTAATTTTTTTAATAAAGTTGATTTACCTGATCCCATAACCCCTATTGCTAACGCATTATAAGATTTTCTTTGTTCATTCTTAGTAAACAAATCAAAGATAACATTTCCTCCTGTAATACTTGTTCCCATGAACATTCCAGTTGGATCATTTAGTTCTACGTAGTGAAATGGGTAACCAGCTCCTAAGCTTATACTAGGCACAGGATGTCCACTTCTTTTGTTTCTTAAATATTTTTGTTCACCAGCACTTAAAAATAAAGATTTCCACTCATATTCTTGTTCATTTAGAAAAACTGCTCCCCTATAACCTAACCCTTCAAGTTTAGTTAATACTTGTTTAATTTTTTCTTCTAACTCTATTTCAGTTTTAGCAGATAAATAATATCTAATAGTTACTAACTTTATTACTTCATCCCTTGATGTAATATCATTTACTAACCCCATTAGAATACTTGTTGCATTATTTGCTTCTATAATATCAATGTTATTCTTCAAACTATTAGCCCTATCTACATTCTCGCTTATAGCACTATTTAAACTTTGTAAAGCCTTACTTCTATCTTCAGTTTCAACATCAATAGTTACTGTTACATCTTTTATATCGATCAACTTACCTAACCAAAATTCATCAACAGATGTTGGGAAATCATAAATTCTTAAACACGCTTCATAGCCATCACCCTTAACAATACTTCTAGGATTAAACTTTATTCCACCTACTGGCTGAATTTTATTGAAAAAATAGGGATTATAATTATAATCCCTTTTAAATATACCCATATTAAATTCCTCACTTTCTACTTACTAAAATCTAATTTATAGTTAACATACTTCCCAGTATCATTTAAACTAACAAAAGCATCATAAGTACCGTTACCATCTTTCTTTTTTAAACCTGTCATTTTCACTTTCTTTCCAGCTAAAAGATTTTTAGCAATTGACTTTGTAACCTTCTTCCCTTTATCCTTAAAAAACTTATCTTCTTTCCAAATATTAAACTGACACTTTGGTTCATCTTTATAACCTTCACATGAAAATGATTTTGATGTTTCATATATATTCTTGCCACAACGAGGACATTTCCCTATAACTTCTTTTTCTTCCTTTATTGCTTCAATCTCTATATTTTTACTATCTTCTAAAATTGATTTTAATTCATTAGAAATTAAGTCAACTGCTCTATCTATATTTAATTCATTTTTATATACCTTTTTAAGTATTCGTGAAAATTCTACTGTTTTTTCTTTAGATAAATTTACATTCAATTTATCTAATGTTTCTATTAATTTTCTTCCTAATGGTTCTATAGATAGAACTGATTTATTTTCAGATATATATTTATACTTTTTAGCATTTTCAATAATTCCAGTTCTAGTTGCTTCTGTACCTATTTCTAATCCATCTAAAATAGCTTTATAGTCTTCTTCTTCATTTTCTATCTCATAATTCTTAAAAGGATTTTTAAGGTAATTACTAAGCATTTCTGTTGTCATTTTACCTGGTGCTTGTGTCACTTTTTCTATTGCTTTAAAATTAGTATTTATCTTATCTCCGACATTAAGATTAGGAAGTGTATTTTCATCTTTCTTAATAGGCTCATATTCTAAAAATCCTTTTTGAACTATGACATCTCCTTTTAATGAAAATTCTAAATCTCCAACTTCTATTCTTATTATTGTTCTATCAATCAATGTTTCTTCTATTAAAAAATTTGAAATAAATCTATTTTTAATAGTATTATAAACATCTAACATCTTACCCTTTAATTCATCTTCTTTAGGTATCTTTACAGTAGGGGTAATGGCACTATGACTTTCTATCTTACTATCATCAAATATGGTTTTCTTATCTTTAAACTCTAAATTATACCCTTCTGAACATAAAATATCTATTATTTCTTTTACCTTACCTTTTTCTGCTTCAGCTAGATATTCTGTATTAGTTCTAGGATATGTTACAAACCCTTTTTCATATAGTTTTTGAATTAACTCTAAACTTTCTTTAAAAGTCATTTTATATTTTTTACTTAAAAGACTTTGAAGTTTACTTAAAGAAAATAACTTACTAGGTTGTTTCTTAACTTTTTTAGTATCTTTACTTATAACTATAGCTTCATAAGTATTCAGTTCATCTGCAAAGCTCTTAGCTTTAATAAATTCACTTTTAGTAAAAGCAAGTTCTTTAACTACTAATTTAATTATTTCATCATTAGTTTTCTCATTACTTTCAATTTGATAATATGTTTCAGGAACAAAGTTCTCTATGCTTTTATCTCTCTCATATATAGCTTGTACTATAGGTACTAATACCCTTCCTACAGGAAATAAATGCTTAGATTTTACAGTAACATATCTTGTAAGATTAACTCCTACAAGCCAGTCTAAAAATGTCCTTGTAAATCCTTCATTTGCAAGATTATTATAAGTGTCTATATCTTTTAAGTTATTTAATCCATATAATATAGATTGTGTTGTTTGCTCTGGCAACCATAATCTAGTTACTTTTTTATTTATACTATTATTATTAAAAACATTATTTATTATAAGCCTAATAATAACCTCACCTTCTCGATCTGCATCACCACAAGCCACTATTTCATCTACTCTATTACTTTTTATTAATTCTTCTAAAATCTCATATTGTTTTTTAACTCCGACATCATCTTTTATACTAAATTTAAACTCTTTAGGAATAAAAGGAAGTATATCATTTCTCCACTTTGCTCCCTTATCCTCACCTGTGTACTCTTCTATATCATAAAGCTTAAATAGATGACCAAAAGCAAAACTTATAATATAATTCTCACTTTCAAAATAACCATCTTTCCTCTCAAAATTCTCGCTTGAATTTAAAGCTTTTACTATATTCATTGCTAAACTTGGTTTTTCAGCTATTACTAATTTTTTCACAATTCCACCCTCCTTATTTGTTATGAATATTCTTAACTATTTTTTACATAAGCTTTGTATTCATATTATTAAGTTTAAAAAGTATCTTCATTTTTTTCTCTAAATTTATATTTTTCAAAGTGATTGATATATTCTGCATATGATTTAACTTATTAAGTAGATTTTCTTTATCAACTTCATTTTTCATAAATACCATTAAGAAAAATTCTTTATTGTTTCTATGAGTTTCTAAAAATTTAAGTTCATTTAACTTTTCTTCCAAAAATCCAATATATTTTTGATTATCGGTTTCTTCTAATTTCTTATTCAAATATTCTTGTTGCTTAACTGTATTTACTGGAAAATTCATAGCTATAATCTTAAAATCATCAATATAATTTCTTAGAAAATGTATAAAATTATATATATATAACATAGTTTCATATTCAGATAAATTTGATACATCTCTAGTCTTTACTTGATATAAATTTAAAAAACCTTGTTTTGTCACAAAAAAATTATCTTCATCAACATCTAAGAACGGTAAAACTTCCCTATTGCTTATTAATGTATTTTTACTTTCTTTCTTCTTTTCTTTAAGCTCTTTTTTTTCTTTAGTCTTTTCTTCTTTTAATTTAACCTTTTCTTCTTTACTAAGTTTAACTTTTTCTTTTTTATTTACAATTTTAATATTTTCAAACTTTTTCAAAATATCACCTCATTTGAATATAAAAAAGTGTCCCCCGGGGACACTTTTAAAATTAAGTTAAATAAAACATCTTATCTGCTATTCAGTAACTTCATAGCTGCTAAAATATTTTATTCAACTTTTTCTGCTACATAAACTTTTTTATCTCTCACCAAAGCAAGATAAACTGTTTGGAAATTCCTTTTTTTAGGGTTTATAATACTCTTATTAACTAAAAATATAGTTGATATCGCAACAAATATATAAAAAAGAACTCTTAAACTAGGATAAACCAATCCACTAAATATAGTAGCAAAAATTAATGCTACTAAGAGCATTGCAAAATCAAACAGATAAATCTTTGATGTAAACTTCATTTCTGTAGAAATTTCTTTTGGAATATTATATTGCATTTCTAATTATCTCCCTTCATTTTATTATTTTTCTTATCTTTTAAATTTTTATAATTCTTAGGTATATTAAATCTTTCCGTTGCACTTTGACCTAGTTTATAAGCTTGTTTTATTTCCCTACTCTTGCGAGTTGCAAAATTTTCTTTTGTATTTACTTGTCTAAATGATCCTTGATTAAAAGCATTATTCCCAGTATTAACATTACTGTTTTCTCTATTGTCCATACTTTCATTTACAGGATTACTCTTAGGATTTGTACTTCTAAAATCACTATTTCCGTTTATATTTCTATTCATTTCATCATTTAATTTTCCACCTGAGCTTAATTCTTCTTTACCACTCATCTCTGATTGTAAATTCTCATTTGGTGAGTTATTTACCTGACTTCTCAAATCATTATTAAGGCTTCCATTTTTCATTTCATCCTGAAGTGAAGAGTTATCATTTTTAATGTTATCTGCACCTTTCATTTCTTCTTGTAAATTCGGAATTATATTTCTATTTGCTTCTTTACTCATTTCTTCTTGTAAATTTGGACTATTACTTTTACTTGTTTCTTTATTCATTTCTTCATTTAATTTCGGATTATCATTATTTTTATTATTTAATCCATTCATTTCATCTTGAAGTGTTTCAGTAGTTTCTACGCTTAAATTTTTCATATCATCATGTAATTTAGCACTATTTTCAATATTAGAATTATTAAAGTCTTTTTCATTTGACTTTTTATCATTATTCATTTCTGATTGTAAATCCTGCTTATTGTTATTCTTATCTGAAGAATTTATATTTTTATCAATATTTGCATTAGAATTAGCATTTGCATTTTTCATTTCATTTTGTAAGCTACTTGATTTATTTTCAGTTTCATTATCATTAGTTCCTGAAGAGCTAGTTTTGTTTTTAAACAATCCATTCATAGCACCAGCTCCAACTGCTCCACCTTTTATTGCTGAATCTACTGTTCCACCAGTTGCTTTTGCAAATCCTTTAGTTCCTGAAATCATACTCTTAGTTCCAGAGCCTAAAGCTTTCATAGCTCCATATGTTCCAAGCATTGTATTTAATCCACTCTTTAATCCAGCATCTATTCCTAATATTCTTTCTATTATATTTGGACCATCTATAACTGCAAAAGAAGCTCCTATTTGAAGAATTAATTTTGCTAAACTTGTTACTGTGAATCCAATTCCTGTATCAACTGAAGAAGCGGTAAAGTTAAGCCATGCCACAAATATAATATATAATTTAAGCAATACTGCCGTTGCCATTATAACTGCAAAAGTTGAAAAAATATTTTTTAATATAGCCTTTATTTTTTTATTATCTTCTATATCTGCAAAAGCAAAAAGCATAGCAAATAATTTATTAAAAGCTAACTCAAAAATCAGTCTTGCTATTTTAAATCCCACACAAAGTAGTGTTATTCCTGTAGTTGCTAACCCAATAATAACACTAACAAAATCTATATTATATCTGTAATAGTCTTCATCCATCATAATCCAATTTTTCTCAAGATCTGTTTCCTTCATATCTCCATTAGCTAATGTATCTAATTTTTTCTTAAAAATTTCTTCATGCTTTGTTTTACTATCAACTTTAAATGCTTCGTCTATATGAATATCAAAAATATTATCTATTGTAATATTATTTTTTTCTTTAAAATTAAAATCATTTTGGTCTAATGCGTAAAGATCATATAGATTATCTTTTACTATTTGTTTAGCTGAAGAAGTATATCCAGCTTTAACATCTTTTACTACCAAATTTGTTAAATCTCCCATTTTAACCATAAGCATTGGAAGAGCTATAACAACAATTAATGAAAAGATTAAATTGGTAGGAATACTTTGTTTGTCCATTTTTCTATTCATTATTATTTTATAGCCTAATACTGCTAATGAAATAGCTAATATAGACCAGATAATAGGTTTATATCTATCTATAAAATTATTTACTTCTGAACTCGAAAAAAATGAATTAAGAGTATATATTTTATTTACTGCTCCTTCTACGCCATCAACTAAAGAAGCTAATAACCATATAATTTGCCATCCTAACCATCTAAATGCGTGACTAATTATACCTGTTATACTCAAAATACCCATTTCAGTTAATTCTATTAAAGTCACTTTTCTTCACCTCCTGTAACTTTTTTAGCTTTTAGAATATTTAAAATTTTATTATATTCTTCTAAATGTTTACTTCCTTCAAAGTTATATAACTTTTCAAATTCACTAAAAGGAGTATCTTTATTAAATTTTATATCTCTTAATTCCCTAAACCTATTATTATAAGTATTTAACTTCATAATAAATGAGTAGTCTAAGAACTCACCTAAAGTAATATCTTTTTCACTACAATAAATTTCAGTTTCATTAGCCTTTTCTTCAAAATTTTCAATGCAATCTTCTTTAATAGTATTTATATCTTCATTTACATTTAAATTTCTATCATAAGCACTTATAATATTATTCAACTGCTTATCTATTTTACTTATATATTCATCTTTACTTTCATTAAAATCTATTAATAAGCTATCTAAGTCTAAATTTCTATGTTTACTTTTTATTTTTATATTTTTAAATACATTTTCATTATTAAAATCTTCACTTAAATATTCATATCTATATTTAAATGCAGTTTCACCATGATTATAAATTGGATTTGGAACTATTTTACTTCTTTTCAAATCTTGTCTTTTTATAACCCTTAATACAACTGTTTCTCCTTCTTTAAATTTCTTTAATTCTTCAGGAAGTAAAAGTCTTCTACTATCAACACTTTCTGTTCTATTTTTAGTTATATCCAGTATCTCTCCTGATCTTGATTGATTAACTATTGTTTTATCTCCTAAAGATTTTGATATTTCTTCAGCAGTATCATTATCATTTGTCAAAATATAAATAACATTTCCACAGTTACCAACAATTGTTTTTTCATCTTCACCATATAATTTTTTTAATTGAGAATAAGCTTGAATTATCATATTAAATCTTATTCTTCTACCTAAACAAACAGTAGTTAATGTTCCCATTCCTTCTATTGGTGGCATATTTCCAAATTCATCTAATATAAAAATAACTTCTCTTTCACATTTTGCAGTATCGAATAGAGAAGCCTCCTTTGATAAAACATAATAAAGTTGCCTTATAAAAATACTAGCTAATACATGATTAGAACCATCATAATCAGGAGTTACCATAAATAGAGCTATTGGTTTATTGTCATAATCAGTATCAAGAACCCTAAACTTAATTATATATTCTCCTACTTCATTTACATCTAAATCAGAAGTATCAACTTCTATACCCTTTATAATTTCATTACCTTTACTTCCAAAAGCTCTAATCTCTTCTATAAATCTATCTTCATTGGGTTCATAACCTTTCATTATTTCTACTTTTTCTAACCCACTAAAAGCTCCTATACATTCACTTATATTAGTTTTAATAAAATTTATTTTTTTATCATCTTCTAATTTTTCTTTAACTTCTACTTTTACTACTTTTTCAATATATCTACTAAATCCAACTTCTTTTAAATTAATAGAATTTTTAGCAGTCATTTTAGCTATACTGCTCATTGTAAAACGTGAAAGCTCTGCCATAGCGACAGCAAAAATACTTCCTCTAGCACTTCCATCGGCAAATTTACTTGTAGCATATTGCATTTTAGCTACCGAATTAGCTGGTAAGCTTTGAAAATAATTGTCTAACTTATTACCATCATCATCTGTATCTCCTCCAAGTTCAGAAAGCATATTAGCTACTGTATATAGAGTTATCTTTGAATTTTCTTCTTTTTTTCTCTTTTCTAATTCTTTAATAGCTTCTTTATGTGCTTCAATTTTATTATTTATAATTTTTATTTCTTCAGTATTTTCAACTTCATTAATCTTATTTCTTAATTCATTTATCTTATTTTCAAAATCTTTTATTTTCACATCTAATATTTTGCATTTATTAAGACATTCATCTATTATCGCTAAAATCAACCCATTGACAAGTGTCATTGCTGAATTTTGCCAAAATGGGTCTTTAGCAGAAGGATTATAATACAAAGCATATGTTAATGTTTTACACAAATTTTGAGCTTCGTCTAATTCACCTTTTTCATAAGCATCTATTATAAGTTGTAACGGATTATAACTTATTGAATTTAAAGGATTTAATAAGTTTAACACTTCAACTCTGTATCCTCGTTTTTCTAGTGTATCTTTAGACATAGCTACTAATTCACCCTTTGGATCATTCAAAACCATAGAAGCTTGTTCTTCAGCCCTAGAATAAATATCTATTAATGGAACTACAAACATTTCTCCTTTACCACTTCTAGTAGTACCTATAATTAAATTATTTACTGGACTTGTATCAATATAAATTTTATCTTTATGTCTAGAAATTGGAACTCCACCTCCCCCTTTAAACCCTTCTTTTTTTTCTGGAACTTCTTTGTATTGTGCTTTTATTTCTTCTAGTGTAGTAAAACGGCTAGTCCCTTTTTGACCATCTTCTAAGCTAATAAAAGATTTTTTCAAATCAAATACAAGCTTTAAAATTGGTATACATAAAACAATATAAATTAATAAATAAAAAAGTGGATATTTAAAAATCAAAGTTATATTAAACATACTTTTTAAAACACTAAAACTAGAAATAGTATCTGAATTAAAAGATGTTAAAGTAGTAAAAGCTCCTACAATTATATTTACTATTATAGTTACAGCTAATAAAATGCTTAATGTTAATGTAACAAGTGTTTTATTACTAGAAACAAATCTACCTAAATTAAATTTTTCATTTTTGTATTTTTCATTGCTTCTAAGTTCATTAGATATTGTATTTTTTAAGTTACTAAAAAAGCTCATTAATTATCCTCCTTTTCTTAAATTTTAAAGTCTTTATAATCCTTTGTTTTTTATAGAATCTATACCAAAACCTTACACATAAGCGTTTATCATTATATAGTTCATTTAATACTCTAAGTTCTTTATCACTCTTAAATTCCATAATATTCATAATTGATTTTCTTAAAAATTCATCTAAAAATGAAAATATACTATCCATAAACTCACTCTTTCATTTTTTTTAATTAAGTAAAGACCTTATATTAAAGGTCTTTACTTTTTAAATCTTAAAATGTTATTTTACTTTGTAAGAAACTAGCTATAGCTGAAGCTCCTAGAATTATTATTAATCCTATACCAGCTCCTATATACCACGGTCTTGCCTTTCTACCTCCTTCATTCCCTCCAAATATTTGAAAGAATCCACCTATACCAAAAGCTAAGGCTGCTGCCGGAGTTCCTAAAATTTGTAGCCATTTTACTGCTTCATTAAGTAAATTTTTTATTTGGTCAATTACATCCATATTTAATTCTCCTTTTCACTAAAAAATTTAAAATAAAAAAAGCGTTTTTAATAAAAACGCTTTTTATTCTCCACTATTACCTTCTAATTCTTTTTTTAAAGCTAACCCCTCATTTAAAAGCTCTAAATTTTCAAATATAAGCTTCATATGAGCTTCTTCTAACCATGTGTCATAACTTATACCTTTACTCTCTAAAATCATGCTTACAGTTTCTTTAATTGGATTTTTAACATTATTTCTATTATTTCCTCTAGCCAATTACATCACCCCCTTTCAAAGCTTTACTTTTAGCAACAAAGCATCTATTCATTTTTGTACTTATTTGCTCTCTAATCATATTCATAAATTCAAAAGGAGTTGGTTTTGTTTGTGGTTCGATAAACTTATATTCACCTATGCTTTTATTTTTTAACCTTCCTTGCCAATATGCAACATCCAATGAATATCTAATAGACCTATATATTGAACTATATGTACTATCTAATATTTCAGCAATTTTTTCATATAATTTTGTTGCTTTGTTTCTATATTCAATATTATTAACTAATAAAATTACTCCTATCTTTATAGCTTCAAAGCTCCTTTTATATGGAGTAATAAATTCAGAAAGGAGTTCATTAACTTCTTTTTCTAAACTAAACTCTCCAATTTCTATACTATTTTCAATATAAAATTTAATAACTTTATCTTGTCCTTTATCCACATTCAAAACCTCACTTTATCAATTTAAATTCTTTTCTTTAATTATGTATCTGTTAATCAATTTAACTCACACCTTTATTTAAGCTAAAATATATCTATTTTCGATATTCTCAAAATCATTAAATAATTTTACCTTTAAGTATCAATCTCTCTTTAGCTCTGTTTATACAAGTTATTAATGTTATTTCTTTTTTAGATATATCTTGAGTTAATAGACTAGAATCACTTGGATTTACTATAACTCTTTCTGTTAATTTATACTTGTAAATATTATTGTCAGTTTTAATTTCTATAATATCACCAATTTTTACTTTATATAAATTTTTAAATATAGAACCTTTCATATTATTATGTCCAGCTAGAATAACATTTCCTACTTGTCCAAAATTAGCACTATTTCTATACTTTGCTACAACATAATCTAAGTTTTCTTCTCCATCTACAATAGGAGCTTTAAGTCCTATACTTTTTATTTCTAAAATTCCAATTACATTTGTTCTTTTACTATTTATAGTTTCTTCTTTATATTCAAATTCATTAGATATCTTATTTTCGATATTATCATTTTCTTTTTCAATAGAATTATCTATACTAGAATTATTTTCATAATTACTTATAAGATCATTTTTAATATTATTATCTTTATAATCTATATAAGAAGCAACTGATATTAAACTTATTCCTATTAGTATTAATATTACTAAGATTTTTTTCATTTTATTTTCTTAATTCTTCCTTTGCTAATTTTGCCATAATAATATCTGCTCTCTTTGCTCCTTTAAATAATTCTATATAAATACAATCAAGTAAAAATAATATCAAAATAATCATAGTTACTAACACTATAATCTCACTTCCTTTTCAAATAACCTAAAAAAAAGTGTCCCCCGGGGACACTTTTAATTACTTTGTAATTTAAATCATATTTTAAAAGGTGTCCCCCGGGGACACCTTTATCTTATTATGATAATTTTCTCTTCTTAGTGAAAAATAATCCACCAATACCTCCAGCAACTAAAAGAATACCTAAAGGAATTAATGAATTTATATCAAATCTACTTCCAGTTTTAACAATTTCAATCTTTTTATTTGTAAGATTGCATGTAATTATATCTCCTTGATTAGTTATTTCAAACTCACCAGTTTCAGTTGTTAATTCATATCCTTCAGGAGCTTTAGTTTCAGAAATTCTATACTTACCTTTTGCAAGAGTAAATTTATTACCTTCTTTGCTAGAAGTAAACTCTATTACTTTCCCTTGATCCAATCCTTCAAGGCACTCTATTTTTATCTTAGCTCCTTCTAAAACTTCTCCAGTAGCAACATCTGTTTTAGTAAACTCTAAAACTCCAGTTGTTCTTTCATCTTTAAGATTAGCTTTTGTGATTTCTCCGTCTTTTATTTCAAATGTTCCAACTTCTTTATTTATTTCATATCCATTAGGAGCTGAAATTTCTTCAAATGTGTATTTTCCTTCGTCTAAAGTAAATTTATTTCCATCTTTGAAAGAAGTAAACTCTATTACTTTTCCTTTTGATAAGCCTTCTACACAAATTATTTTTATCTTAGCCCCCTCAATTATTCTACCATCAGTAACATCTGTCTTAGTGAACTCTAAATCACCTTGTTTTCTTTCATCTTTAAGATTAGCCTTTGTGATTTCTCCGTCTTTTATTTCAAATGTTCCAACTTCTTTATTTATTCTATATCCATTAGGAGCTGAAGTTTCTTCAAATGTGTACTTTCCTTCATCTAAAGTAAATTTATTTCCATCTTTTGAAGAAGTAAAATCTATTACTTTTCCTTTTGATAAACCTTCGGTGCAAGTTATTTTTATCTTAGCACCTTCAATAACTTTACCAGTTGTAACATCTGTCTTAGTAAAGATTAAATCACCTTGCTTTCTTTCATCTTTAAGATTAGCCTTTGTGATTTGTCCATCTTTTATTTCAAATGTTCCAACTTCTTTATTTATTCTATATCCTTCAGGAGCTAATGTTTCTTCAAATGTGTATTTCCCTTCAGGAAGTGTGAATTTGTTACCTTCTTTAGAAGAAGTAAACTCTATGTTTATATGCTTGTTTTGTGGTTCTAATCCTGTAATTTTAACCTTAGCACCATCTATAGAATCTCCAGTAGTAACATCTGTCTTACTAAAGTCTAATTCTCCAGTTTTTACTGTATTGGCAACATCTATTTTTTCTAATTGTCCATCTTTATAAATATTAAAGTCATATTTTTTATCAACTTTGTTGTAATGATCTATTGCTTCTACTTCTACCCAAGTGTAGTTACCAGCTTCTAAATTATTAACTGTTATCTTACCAGTATTATCTGTAGTATAAGTTCCTACTTTTTTATCACCATTTAATAAGTCAAACTTAACTCCTTCTAGTGGTCTATTAGTATCTTTATCGAACTTAAATAACTCTACAGAACCCCTTATCTTTTTATTGGTCATTTGAAGTTTAATAGTTTTTCCATTTTCTTTAACACTAAAGAATATAGGCTCTTTATTTAGTACGTAATTCCATAAAGTTTTAACTTCGTCTACACGGTAATCACCATATTCTAAGCCTTTTAAACTAACTAATCCTTTATCATCACTCTTTAAGTTCCAAGTTTTCCCCTTCATAAAGCCATCTAATGCAGTAACTTTAAATTCAATATTTTCTAAAGGTTTATTAGTTTCTTTATCTAACTTTAAAAGCTCCATATTCGCTGTTATACGGTCATTAGATACCTTTTGAGTATAAATAGTACCTAAATCTTTTATTTCTTCTAAAACTGAGTTTTCATCTATTTTAAAAGGTATAGGATTAACTTTAATATATCCTTCTAATGGTTCAACTTCTTCAAGAAGATAATTTCCATAAGCTAAATTTTGTGGAGTTACTAATTCACCGTTTTTATTAGTTTCTAAAGTTGTAGTTTTCATTGGAATTATACCTATGAAGTTTGTAAACTCTACCAACTTTTTAGTGTCAGCATTTCTTATTTGAAACTTAACTCCTTTTAATGGCTTTCCATCTTTAGAATCTACTTTTATAACTCTAACTTTAGCTTGTATAGGAGAGTTCTTAACGTATTTAACATAAGTTTTTCCGTTTTCAGTAATGCTAAATGAATAATCTTTATCAGATTTCCAGTATCCTTTTGGAGTATATGTTTCATGGAACTTATAATCTCCATATCTAAGGTCTTTAGTATAAGCAAATCCATCTTTGTCTGTAACAACATGATCTACAACAGTTCCTTCTTTGATACCATTAACATTAACTGCTATAACATCAAATCCAGCACCTTCAACTGGTTTTTCTTCATTTTCAGAATCAACCTTAACGATTTGCAATTTGCCTTTTATAACATTATCGCTAATATCATAAGTATAAGTTTTTTCATTTTCAGTTATATCGATATTCCATACTTTATTATTTACTAAATATCCATTAGGTGCTTTAGTTTCCTTCATAGTATACTTTCCATAGTTTAAAAGTCCACTTTCAGCATAACCATTTTTATCTGTAGTTATAGTTTGAATTGCTTTATCTCCATCATATATAGTAAATTCAGCTCCTTCTAAATTTAAATCAGCTAATTCACTATCTGTTTTCTTTACTGCAACTTTTCCTTTTATTATTTTATTTGTATGAGTTATTTCTATAGTTTTACCATTTTCTGAAATAGTAACAGGATGTTCTTGACCATTTAAAACATACTTGTTAGGTGCTTTTATTTCTTTAACTACATAATCACCAAAAGGAAGTAATCCACTCATTGCAATTCCTTTTTCATTAGTAGTTATAGTTTCAATATGCTTACCATTTTGAGTTATTTCAAATTCAGCTCCTTGTAATGGCTTTTGATTTTCTTCATCAATTTTAAGCACTTGAATTTTACCTTTTATTATTTGGTCAGGAACATCAAAAGTATAAGTCTTATCATTTTCAGTTATATTGATATTCCATATATTATCATTTACTAAATATCCATTAGGTGCTTTAGTTTCCTTCATAGTATACTTTCCATAGTTTAAAAGTCCACTTTCAGCATAACCATTTTCATCTGTAGTTATAGTTTGAACTGCTTTATCTCCATCATATATAGTAAATTCAGCACCTTTTAATATTTTATTAGTTTCTTTATCTACTTTTTTAACTGCTACTTTTCCTCTTATTTTATTATCAATCATTTCTGCTTGAGTAGCTTTGTTAGGTTTTACAGTAACATTAACTGCATTAGCAATTAAATATCCTTCAGGAGCTTCTATTTCTTCTATAGTATAATCACCAGCCTTAATATCATTAAATACTGCTCTACCATCTTTAGAAGTTGCTTCTGCTACCTTAGCTCCATTTTTATCTTTCAGAATAAATTTAGCACCAGTTAAAAGTTGACCATTATCACCTTTTTTAATTAGTTCTATACCACCATTTAAGCCAGTCCAAGAAACTTTTATGTTATCTTTATCCATAGAATGAGTATCTAAAGATGACACAGCCATATCTTGTATGCCTTGTTCAGGAGTCATATATCCTAACATTGCTGGTATATCTACCTTTGCTTTTACACTTACCTTTAAATCTCCTGTTTCTGCATTTGATGGAATATATACTCTAAAGCTTTCATTTGCCTTATATCCTGAATCTTTAACATTTCCATCCATATCCTTTATTACTATGTCTTTTGTTAATTCAGGATTACTTACACTTTTTATAGCTACCTTTACACCACTTAAAGTATAGTTAGATTTTATTTTTATAGGCTCTGAAACAAAGTAATCTCCTTCTTGATGTGCAATTATATCATTTGGTGATACTTCAAAAAAAGTAGGCATTTCTTTATTATTAGCTTTATCTACTAAAAAATCTATTACTGGTTTTAATCTATTTAATGAAACTGTACCATCTTGAAGTCTTGTTCTATCAAGTCCTCTACTTAGTCCAGCTTCATGTTGATATGCCCAAATAGCTAATTGAGTACAATATCTATATTCATCTGCTGATATTCCCCAATCTGATCCATCCTTTGCTGGATATCCCCAATAAAGAATTGTTTCTATACCAGCATCAACTTGCATTTCTTTTGTATAGTCTTGACCAGTTGGATTTAATGCACCTGTATTTAAACAATAACAAGTTGTTAAATCTCCAGGAACATAATACCTATGATTTCCTATTGGAAGAACCTTCCCCCAAGTTGGAGAATCATAATTTAAATAGCTCTCTGCATCAGTAGAAGTTATTTCTACTGCAAATACCTTTATGTTAGTAAATAAAAAAGTAAAAATTAGTGTGATTGTTGTGATTAATTTAAATCTTTTTGCTTTGCTCACCTTTTTCCCTCCATTTTTTTGTTTTCATTTTTTTATTTTTGATAAAAAATTTTAGGATGTATCAAAGTAATCCATTTAATCTTCTCCTTCCTAAAAAATTGTATTTAAAAAGAGTGCTGCCTAATTGCAACACTCTTAAATATCCTAAATTAAACCTAAGCTTATTACTAAAGCTCTATTCAATCTTTTTATTTCATTATTAGTTAGAGTTCCTTTCTTCTCACTCAACTGATGTCTATATATAGTAGTAATTTGTTCTAATAAAATTGTAGAAGGCTTTTCTAAACAAGAATTTTCAATTTCTGTATGAACCTTCATCTTATTTTTAACTTGAGAAGTCATAGGTGCTACTATAAAAGAGCTTCCAAAGTTTTGAAGAATAGCTACTGGTCTAATACCTTGTTGTTCTGAACCCTGTTTTCTTTTTCCTAAATTAGCGTAAAAAATATCACCTTTATAAACTTTACCTTTATAAAAATTTCTTTCAACCTTCAATATAATCTCCACCCTAAAAACTATATTAAAAAAGACTTAGATAAATCTAAGCCTTTTATATATAACCTTTTTAAAAAGTGTCCCCCGGGGACACTTTCAATTACTTTATAATTTTAATGACATTTAATAATCAAATCCTATTGCAAAATAATATCCACCATCAGCACTCTTATATACTGCACAAGCTCCTTCTGTAAGCTCATCATCTAAAATATTCTTATTATGTGCAGGAGAATTTTTAAATTGTTGTAATATTTCACTTGCAGTTAAATTTTTATTTGAATTACTTCCAGTAACTTGTCCACCTTCAGGATAATCAACATGATAACTTCCAGTATTCTTTTTAGCCATTTCTTCTACATGGTTCTTTGTCCATGTAGCATATTTACCACTCCAACTCAAAGCATTTAATCCTTTAGATTGTCTATAAGCATTAAAATCACTCCATAACTGTTGGCTCATATCTGCCATGTACTGAACATTTTTAGGTTGTTCTACTGGTTTTTCAGTAGGCTTTTCTACTGGTTTTTCAACGGGTTTGGAAGGTTGTGGAGTTTCTTCAGGTTGCTCTGCTGGTTGTTCTTCTTTTTCGTTATTTTCAGGTTTACTTTCAGGTTTACTTTCAGGCTTATTCTCAGAAGAACTGTCTGGCTTATTATTTTCAGTATTCTCAGGCTTATTTTCAGGTTTTACAATTGTTATTGTTCCTTCTCCAGTAGCAGTAACATCCTTAATATCCTCCACTTTTTCAACCTTTCCTGTTTTATCATTTTTTATTGTAATACTGCTTCCAGCATCTTTTTTAGAGTTAATGACTTTTTTCACATCATCACCCTTACTACTATCAGCAATAATATTACCTGTTTTTTGATCCTTAACAATTACATTTCCATCTTTTGTTTGTTCAACTTCAATCCCATCTTCAGGTGTTGATTTATTAGCTTCACTTTCATTAGTAGCTTCATCATTAGTAGCTTCAGCTTCATCTGTTTTAGTTGATTCATCTGTTTTAATATTATCTTTATTAGCTTCTTTAGTATCATTAATTTTCTCTGATAATGCAGTATTATTAGTTTTATTATATGTATTTGATAAAATTGAGTAACTTACGCCACCTGTAATTGCTATTGCTAAAGCAACTGCAACTCCAATGCTTGTTTTTTTATGCTCTTTTATAACTCTCATTAATTCTTTTAATTTTTTACTCATTTTACACTCTCCCATAAATTATTTCTTCAAAATTAAATTTTCTTACTAATTTAATTTATCCCTATTTTTTCTACTATAAAAACTTAATACTTCTAATTTAATCTCTTCATCTTTTAAGTTTTTATATTCTATTTCTTTATTTTCATTTATTAGTTTTCTAGGAGTATCAAAAGAAACTGAACACCCTATTTCACTTTCATCTTTTAAAACTATATCACCATTTCTTTTAGTGTTATAAATACTTCTATTTTTTAGAATAAAAGCTTTATCTCCAATCTCTTTTTTAGCTTCATAGTCTATTGCTTTCCTCGTATCCCTTCTACTAAAAGAAGCTTGTCTATGTATTTTCCTAATTCTTTCTCTATTAGGAGCTGGTAAACTATCAATCCAATTTTTAACTATTCCCTTAATTGTATTTTCACTCATAAACATAATTCTTCCTATGTCTTTATAAGTATAACCAGCATTATATAAGTCCATTATCTCTAATTGTCTTTTTTCATGTTCACTTAATTCATCTAAAATTCTCAATAAAAGACCCCCTTATATAATTTTTAAAAAAGTATATAGTTCAACCTAACCAAAAAAGGTTGTCCAACTTTTTAAATTTTATGAATTTATGTACTTCTAAAGAAATTATGTACTTTAGAAGAAATTTATGTAAATGTACTTTATGCTTTTATAATACATTTTTTAAAAAATTTTGTCAATATATAATACATAATATTTTTTTTCATTTATAAAAATATTATTATTTTATCCGATTTACTCACTTTTTGTATTTAAAATTATATATGCATAATTTACAAATAGTGTGTAATCGCTTGATATACTCACATTTAATTTATTTCGATGAATTTTTGTAAGAATTGTGCTAAAAATGTACGTAGGAGGTGATTGAAATAGATTGGAGTATTTTTTCTGAAAACCTAAAATCTTTCAGAAAACAAAACAAATTAACACAGGAAGAAATGGCTAAAAAATTAGGTATAGCTCGTAGTACACTTAGTTATTATGAGCATGGAAGTATAGAACCTAATATTTTTGTACTTATTAGCCTTTCTAAACTTATGAACTGCTCTTTAGATAACCTTATAGGATTAAATAAAGAGAAAATCATCCCCATGCCATTTGAAAATAACAAATATCCCGAAACTAAAACTACAGAAACTAATGAAGAAGAAAGTGAGAAAACTAATGATGATTTATCAGATGAAAATATTAATGCTACCGAAAATAATCTTATAGAAGATTTATTAAAAAATCTAAAAAAGTCTAAAAAAAATTGTGATGATCTTGAATCTTCAAAATCTCGTGCTGATAAAATGTATGAAGAATTTAGAATGTCAAAATCTCGTGCTGATAAAATGTTTACTGAATTTCAAAAATCTAAACAACGTACAGATAAAATGTATGAAGAATTTGAAATTAGTAAAAAACGTAATGATAGAATATATGAAGATTTAAAACTAGCAAGAAAGAGAACTGACCAAATATATAATGAATTGGATATGTCAAAAAAACGTGTTGATAGAATGTTTAATGAGCTAGAACTTTCAAAAAAACGTGCAGATAGAATGTTTAATGAATTATCAAGAACTATTAATAGAGAAAATTTTATAAATAAAACTTTTAATAAATTTGAAACTGAAATAAAAGATAATATTTGTTACTTTTTAAATAAATCAAGAAAGCTAGAACTCTTAGAAGAAGAAGCCAAAGGTAATAACTATGTAGGATTTATTAAATTAAATATTTTAGGTAAAATTTCAGCTGGTTTACCACATTATGCTTGTGAAGATTTAATTGATACTGTTTATTTACCAAATCAATTCTTTAAACCTAATTTTGAATACTTTGGATTAAGAATATTCGGTGATAGTATGAATAAAATGTTTGATAACGATTTTACAATAGTGGTTAGAAAAACCAATAGTTTCATAAACGGAGATATAGTTATAGCCATAATTGGGGATGAAGCTACTTGTAAGGAAATAAAACAAGTAGAAAATTACATATATTTAATACCACATAGTACCAATCCTGACCATCAGATACAAAAGTATCAGGCGGATCAGCTTATAATTTTGGGTGTGGTTGAACAAACAATAAAAAATATACTAGATAAAATAGACATTTAGCTTTAAAAGTTAATATTAATGTTTACATAATTACATGTAATTATAGTTATATGATTACATGTAATTATAATTATATAAAGACTAAAAATTTAAAATAGATAAATATATTCAATCTATTCAATAACCCTTAATTTTTTTATGTTTAACGCCTCAACACATTCATATAAATATCTATATATTGCTTCTTTACTTTCTAAACTTATGCTATTTGGGTCTATATTCCTATTAAACATTATATTATTCCAACACTCTTCTATAAATTTATCTAAATTCAAATTTTTAAATTTATTTTTATTTTTAAATCCATTATTACTTTCTAAATATACTTTCATTGCAGTGTACCAATCATACTCAGCACCTTCATTTTTAGATAAAAAAGAAAAATAATCTTCTTCTAAAGCAAAATCTAAACAATCTGAAAAATCATAGAGCATTTCTTTACTATTAATTTTTTCATTATGAAATTTATTTATTGCTTCTTTTACTGAATTAGCTTTAACTATAATAGTCGTAAATTCACTTAAAGGCATATTATTATAATTAATTATGAATTCTTTCATCAAAACACCTCTTCATTAAAAACTATTTTTATTCTGTCCACCCTAATAACTGCTCCTCTAATTTTTTATAATCTTGATCTCTTTGTGTGAAGTTAGCATGAGGACTTGTCTTTTTATTATTTATGTTAAATTCAACTTTTTTAATTTTATCCATATCATTTAAAGTTGCTAAAATATACCCCTTAAAATTTTTAATTTTAGTATCAGTAGCACTAGCTGTTAGTATTGCTTTAGCTATTTTATTAAAATCATATATAGTTAATAAATCTTTAATATCATTTTTCTTTAATTTAAACTTATTATTCTGGCATATTTGTAATAACTGAATAATTTGTTTTTTATCTTCTTCATCAACTTCTTTAGAAGAAGAAGAAATATTATTGTTATTATTAATACTGTTACTATTAATACTGATACTATTACTTCCCACATTTTGAACGCTGTCATTTTGAGAGCTGTCATTTTGACTGTTCTCAGAAAAACTAGTATTCATGCTATTTTTCTCAGCACTGTCATTTTGACTGTTCTCAGAAATATTATTTTTATTATTAGTTTTTATCTTATCTTTTTGAATTTCTTCTTTAGGTTTTGGTGTTGGGAATTGTTCTAAAGTATAGATATTTTTATCATTTACAACTTTACCTGATTCTAATTTAGTTCTAGTTTGTTTTATTGTGATATAACCAAGATCTTCTAAAAGTTTTCTATGTTTATAATATCTTTTTTCACTAATACATAACTCACTTAATTGTAATTTTACACTAGGAAAAGAGTTTAATCCTGCACCAGCGAATGAAGACATATATGCATAAATAGCTTTAGCTTCTATTGTAAGACGAGTATCTCTCATTACGGCTTTGGGACTGAATCCATATCCTTGAGACATGATTCCATTTATTTGAATAAAATTATTAGCATTATTATTTGTTGACATAAAAAAATACCTCCTAATGGAAATTAAAGAACACCTTAGAGTAAAATCCATATGAAAGTACTATCTTAATCTATCTTTAATATTGACTTTTCAATATTAATTTTATATACTATAGATAAATTAAGCCGATTCATATAGGCAATATAAGTAAATTCATTTATATAAATTAAGTCTAATTATATAGATAAATTTTCGGCTTATTACTTTCAGGTGTCCCATTGATTTCTTTAACGGTTTGGCGATTGTCTAAGAAATTAATGGGTTTTTGCTTTTATTCCGTTCTTTTTAAATTTGTTATTATTATACCAATTTTTCATATAACTTTCAATATTATTTATATTTTATGGAAAAACGAGTGTTTTTGATAAAAATTTATCTAAAAATTTAAATTAATGACAGAAGAGCTAATGCTCTTCTTTTTTATTTTATTTGTTTTTTTGAAACTCCAGCCTATCATATCTACGCTAAAATTGTAAAGCCATTCCACAATTTTTTATCGGCCATTCATTATATTCATAGCAGCTAAAAAATTTGCTCCATTTTCCTTTACAATTCACTTCGATATGAAGTCTTAGGCTCAACAAAAAAACAACAACATGAGAGTGTTAAACGAAAGTTGTTGGTGGAAGGGGGAGAGCTTAGTCAATGAAAATTTGACATGTATAAATTGAAGTTTAGTTATTGACATGTATAATTATACATGTTACTATAAGAGTATAGTTAAGAGAATAAAAAATATGAAATGAGGTTGTAATTATGAAGAAAATATCAGTTTTTAATATTAAAGGTGGAGTTGCTAAAACAACGTCTACTGCTAACTTTGGAGCTTGTTTAGAAGAAAAAGGAGACAGAGTATTATTAGTAGACCTAGATCCTCAATCAAATCTTACTAAGTTATTTAAAGCATATAGTATGGAAGATGTTTCAATTGCAGATGTACTTTTAGATAAAAATTTAGATATTGAAAAGGTAATAAAGAAAACAGATTTCGAGAATATCGATATTTTACCATCTAATGTTACTTTAGCATTTGCTGAAAGAAAGATACTTTTAGATGTTAATCGTAGTCAACAAAATAGATTAGCTAAAGCTCTTGAAGAGATAGAAGATAAATATGATTATTGTTTAATAGATTGTCCACCAGCACTTAATATGATAACAGTAAATGCTCTTTGTGCTTCAGATGAAGTATTAGTACCTATTAAGATAGACAAGTTTGCTTTAGATGGCTTGGAATATCTTTTAGATAGTATAGAAGAAATAAAAGATGAGTTTAATCCAAACCTTAATTTTAAAGGGTGTTTTATAACAATGGATTCTTCTACTACAGTTAATAAGGTTATAAAACAAGAACTTAAATCAGTTTTAGGAGAAAAAATGTTCAATACATCAATACATCAAAATATAAAGGTAGTAGAAAGTACATTTGAAGAATGTCCAGTTGTATTTTCTTCTAAGAAAGCAAGAGCAAGTTTAAACTATAAGGATTTAAGTAAAGAAATATTTTAATTTAAAAGGTGTCCCCGGGGGACACCTAATATAAATTAGTTAAGGTGGTTAGAATAAAATGGCTAAAAAGTTTTCAATAAGTGAAGGAATGTTAAATGGAATTTCAAAAAATACTAGAAAAGTTGAGGAGTTTCAAGCTAAAGAAAATTTTAAAATTGAGTATATAAATATAGATAGAATAAAAAGAAATGAGAAAAATTTCTATGAAATAGTGGATATTGAATCTCTTGCAGAAGATATAAAATTAAATGGGTTAAATCATAATTTAGTAGTTAGAAAATTGGATAATGATATGTATGAGTTAATAAGTGGTGAAAGAAGATATACTGCTTTAAGTAAGCTTGTTAATGAAGGAAATAAAGAGTTTAATTTAGTTCCATGTAAAGTTATAGAAAGTAATGATATAGATTCAGAAATAATACTTATTCAAGCTAATGCACAATCAAGAGAGCTTACAGAAGTTGAAAAATTAACACAAGTTGAAAGATTGCAAGAGTTATATAAGATAAAAAAGAAAAATGGAGAAAAAGTTCCAGGTAAAATAAGAGATATTATTGCAAATGATTTAAATTTATCAGCTACACAGGTTGGTAGATATGAGAGAATAAATAATAAGCTTATTCCAGAGTTAAAAGCAGTTATAGAACAAGGTAATTTAACAATAGCAAATGCTTCAGAATTTTCTAGTTTAAGTGAAGAAAATCAAAGAGTGATATTAAGCATAATAGATGATAAAACTAATATGTCTAAACAAGAAGCAGTAGATTTAAAGAATAAGCTTAAAAAGATTGAGGAAGAAAAAGAATTAGAATTGAAAAAAGCTTATGAAGAAAAAGAATTAGAACTTAAAAGGTTGGAAGAAGAAAAGAAAAATCAAGTTTCAAAATTAAAAAGTGAAAATGAAAATTTGAAAAAAAAGCTTGATAGTAATAATATTGAGGAAGAAAGAAAAGAGATAGAAGGTCAAATTAAAATTAAATTTGAAGAAAAACTTAGAAATGAAAAAGTTATATTAGAAGAAGAGTTAAAGAGTAAATATGATAAAAAGATAGAAGATATAACTAATGAAGTTAAAGAAAATAACTTAGAAAAACAAAGATTAAAGGATGAACTTTCAAAATTAAAAGAAAAATCTAATAATGAAGTTGATATTAAAAATACAAAAGAAAACTTTGTGTTAGTTCAAAATCTAAAATTAATTGACAACTCATTTAAGGATTTAAAAAGTCAAATTAATAAGATGAAAAAAGAAAATGTTAAAGTTGCAGAAGAAACTAAAGCTAAAGAGTTTTTAGAAAAATATCAAAAAGAAATTTCTGACTTATTAAAAAAGTTATAATATGAAATATAGATAATAGGGAGAAAAATTTCTCCCTATATAGTTTTATATAAATTTAATGATCTGTACCTTAATGATTCTTACAAAATATAATTTGTATTTTACGGAGGCATAAATGGAAAAAATATTAGCTGAAAAGAGAATAAACATATCTTTTTATAAAAGAAAAAATGGAGCATTGGTAACAACTCTATATTTACCACCAAAATGGTTAGAAGTTATTGGTATTACAGAGAATGAAAGAGAATGTTTTTTCTACATAGAAGATAAAGCAATAAAAATATCTAAAGAAAAACAGTCAGAAAAAGCTAAAGAGAAGACTATATCTTTTAGTAAAACTTCAACTAAAACATATTTAAATAATAAATGGCTAGAATATTTAGGCGTATCTGAAGATGAGAGAAGCTGTATAATAGAATTAAGAAAGAAAGACATAACATTAGTAAAAGATAATGGAAGAGATATATTAGATATTTAATAAAAGGTGTCCCCGGGGGACACCTTTTTATTATCGATAATAGAATTAAAAAAAATTAAAAGCAATGATAATATCATTGCTTTTAATAAATTATTAGATATACTAAAAAGATTAATTATACAGTTTGATTTTAGCATAAAAAAATAAAAAATCATATTCTTGAATCCTTTAAATAATTTTGTGTAAATTGAATAAACAACTTCTTCTTGGAAATAATTTGATATACCAATAAATTATAAGAAGAAGTTGTTTTTTTTAGAGTAATATGTCGAAAGATTTTTTAAGAAATTATATAAAGGAACAAAATTTTAATGATAGCAATAATGTTTTAAATTCATTGAAAGATTTATTTATTTAATGATGTTCTTCAAGAAGCGGTTTCAGCGAAGCTTGACGATATGCTTGGTTATGAAAAGAATTTAACCAATCAATGTTATAATAGTAGAAATGGTTATTCTAAAAAGACTATCAAATCAGAATTAGGTACAATAACTTTGAATATTCCAAGAGATAGAAATGAGGAGTTTGAGCCTAAAATAATTTCAAAACATCAAAGGAATATTAATGGAATTGAGGATAAAAATTTAAACCTATATGCATCAGGTATAACTACTAGAGACGTGGCAGGGCAAATAAAAGCTCTATACGATATTGAAATAAGTGCTGAAACAGTATCTAATATAACAAACAGAATAATGCCACTTGTAAGTGAATGGTAAAATAGACAATTAGAAAAAACTTACTCATTTGTATTTATGGATGCTATTAATTATAAAGTTAGAAAAGATAAGCATATTGTTGTTAAGGATGCCTATGTAGTTATTGGTGTAAATATGGATGGAATGAAGTCCTGGGTATTTGTATAGGTGTTAATGAAAGCAGTAAGTTGTGGTTATCAGTTCTTAATAATCTTAAATAGGGGCTACTTGTGTTTTGTGTTGACGGACTTAAGGGTTTTAAAGAAGCCATAGGAGCCGTATATCCATTTTCAAAAATTCAAAGGTGTATAATTCATCATAAAAGTTAGGAGGATAATTGGGATAATCTTAGAACTTTATTTGAGTTTTCCCCTAGCATAAGAAAAATGTTATATACAACCAATGTTATAGAAAGCTTAAATAGTCAATTCAGAAAATTTACTAAAACTAAATTAATATTTCCGAATGATGTTAGTTTAATAAAAATGTTGTATTTAGCTACAGAGAAGGTTAATAAAAAATGGACTCGTAATTACCCGAACTAGGATTTGGTAATCAATGAATTAACAATTTTATTCAATGAATATTTAAGTAAAGAATGTTAAAAAAAGAGCCTTGAGAAAGCGTTCTAAAAGCTCTAAAATCCAAATCAAATGTATATTATTGCCTATTATTGGGTAAAATATACATAACAAATATTTTAGTCGATCAACTTAATTTGTCGAAAGACTTTATTTATTTTATTATACCTACCAATTAAGTTCTAAATATATGTACTAATGGTTATACATACTTTATTCATATTTAGTTGATTTTTATTATTATTAATAGTTATATATTAATAATAAAAATGCTTAGTTTATAATAATCGTTACTTTAAATAATTAAATCGATAAAGCTCAAGAGCAGCATTACTATGAAATCTTCTGATTCATTAGCAATACTGCTCTATTATTTTATCTTTTTATTATAAAAAGATTATCCTATCTGCTTGTTTTGCAACATAATTATCATGAGTCACGATAATTATTGTTTTTCCACTTTCATTAAGTTCTTTTAATAAAGATATTATAATATCTCTATTTTCTTCATCTAATGAGCCTGTTGGTTCATCTGCTAAAATAATTTCACTTGGTTTTAACATTAATCTAGCGATAGCTACTCTCTGTTGCTCACCACCACTTAACTCATATATATAGTTTTTTTGACATCCCTCTAATCCAACAAATTTTAAACATCTTATTATTTCTTCTTCAATCTTTTTCGTATTTTTAATTGTGTGCTTAATCGCAAGTCTTAAATTCTCCTCTACAGTTTCTTCATCTACCAAGGCAAAATTTTGAAATAAGTAACTTATCTTTTCCCTTAAAAACTTATTTGCTAATTTGCTATTTATTTTTATATTTTTTACACCGTCAATAATTATTTCTCCTGAATCAAATTTTTCTATCAAGCCTATCATATTTAAAAGGGTACTCTTTCCACAACCACTTCTTCCACTAATAGCAATCATCTCACCTTTTTTTATACTCAAAGAAAAATCCTTAAATATTACCTTATCAAAATACTTTTTATTTAAATTTGAAATTTCTATAATATTCATTAATATTCTCCCTTTATCACTTTAATAAGATTCTTTTTCTCTAATGAATTAATATTAAATATAATAAAAACTAACTCTATTACTACTAATATTAGAGTGAAGTATATTATATTAATATCCTTAGTAATTAAACTTGCTATAGCGAGTGGACATGTCCAAGTTATTAAAACCATTATAAAGTAATTCATGTATCTATAAATCAATCTATATCCATGAAGTTTTTTCACAATTATTTTATTCTTATTTTGATTAAAATATAAAGATGTATTCTGTAAAATAATGATGCTAATTACAGCGAGTAATATTACTATAGCAAATATAATAACTTTCACTTTTGCTTTTATATTAATTATTGTACTTGCTACATTATCATATAGATTATAAGGATCTATTAAATAAACACTCATATCATAATATTTTTCAAGTCCATTAATAACTTCCTCTTCTGAATTAGCTCGAATCTTAAAGGGACTATTATTGTACCCAATTATCTTATAGTAACTTACCAATTTATCATTACTTTCTGTTAAAACACTGACAATTGGATCAGTTACATAATTTCCCTCTTCAGGATTCACATCTAATAGATATGAAAAATATTTTTGATTTGATTTCATCCAAATAATTTTTTGTTTTTGTTCTACCAAATTAAGCTTTCCATCTGCTGTTTTATGTGAACAAGTGGTACTTGAACAAGGTTCTTGCGAATTGTAACCATAATACTCCAAAATTTCTTTTTCAAAATTCCTATATTTTTCAGGAACTAACAAAATTCTATCTTTTTCATCTTCACTTATATTAATTATATTACCATCTACATCGTATACTTTATGTTTTAATAAATAATTAGGATTTACAATTATAGTCTCTCTCATATATTCTTCTGGCAACATCTGCTTTGCTTCTTCCATTGATGTTGGCTCATACCTATTAAAATCTGCTAATATAGCTCCTTGTTTATTAAAGTATAAATATACTGCTCTTTCTTTTTCCATCTCCTCAATTGAAAATGATTGTATACTCTCATCGTTAAATCCTAGTTCTGGTAGAATATAATATTGTTTTGTTTCTTCCCATACTTTATAATTTTTTTCATATCCCTTTCCTATGCTCGATAAATCATCTAATGCATTACTAAAAAAAATCAAAATTATACTAGCTAATATAACTTTCACAATGCTATTTAATATAATTATACTTTTTACAGGTCTTTTATTTTTTATAATGTTAGATAGAGTTATTTTACTTACATAGATATATGGAATTATCACACTTACAATAGTAAAAATTATCATTATACTATATATACATATAAGTTCTAGCATAAATTTCCAAAATAAACTATTAAATGTCTTGAAATTAAAAAAAACTAGCAATACTGTTACTACTAACATCACAATTACTTCTATCCGTAGTACCTCTAATAATCTTTCTTTTAACATTACAAATGTACTATGTCCTAATAACTTTTGTATACCTATTTTCTTATATGATCCAAGTACTTGATAAAAGATCATAAAAATTAACCCAATAAAACAAACTACTAAAATAATTTTTAAAGTTTCAGTGTTATATTGACTTGAATCTCCCATTACCCTTTTTTGTACAATAATTGATTCACTTTTTAAATCTTCTATTAGCTTATCTAAAATTTGCTCATTCTCTATCTGTACTATAAATAAATTTTCAAATGTATTTATATCTAACTTACTTTTTATTGTGCGAATTTCATGGATATTCTTGCCATTAAAATCATTAATAACTCCTATTTGTTGTGTATCTTCTGAATCAATTGTTGATAAATATGAATCTATATTATCTTTTTCGTGGAAAAATCTTCCTGATACTATTGGAATATGGTTCTCAGTTTCTTTATTTGAAAAATAACCATAATTTATATACTTTCTCACATCTTCATTTATATCAACTTCTGAAAAGAAAATATTCCCATTATATTCATCCAAACTTTTTATTATACTTTCATAGGCGGTATTATAGTTTTCTCTATCTGGTATAGAAATTGTCACTTCAAAATTTTCCAAATTTCCTTGTAAATTTTTTAGCTTCATAAATTCAGTATGATTTCTTACTGAATATACTCCTTCAAAAGATAAAATAGTAATAATAATAAATAAAATAATTAAAGCTACTTTTTTTTTCAAAATACTCTCCTTTTCATATTAATATAAAAGATATCTTTAAATTATTATTTAAAGATACCTTTTAAACATTAAATTACTATAAATGTGCGTAATATGAATTCCACTCTGTTACCCCTTTATAATACTTAGTTTGTGCATGTGCAGTTAATTTAGCATCTTTGATATCTTTAGCTTCATAAAGAGTAGTACCTACCTTAACACGTGCTGTAGCCCTATGCTTTTGCTCTCCACAATAAAACTTTGAACTTTGTGCCTGTGAAAATAAACCTGGTAATGAAGCTGCCTCAAATTTGTCTGAACTATGAGTATAAGCTAAGGCGGTTGTACCTAAACTACCAACTAGCAAAAGACTTGCGATAAAAGTTTTTATTAATTTATTTCTTTTCATATTCTCACCCCCCCTACATTACATATTATAACAAAATAACCATTTTATGTAAAAAAGAAATTGCATTTTTCTTTTAAATTTGCATGGAAATTTTTTTAGCTAGTAAACTTAAATACTCTCCTCTTTCAATAATTTATTAAGAGTTTTTTCTACTCTTCACTTAATAACTTTTTGTCTAGTCTCTTCACTCTGGTATCTCAAACTCCGATAACACTTTTAAAAAAAATCTAGTTAATATTTTTAAAGTGCTGGAACAATATCTAATATAACAAACAGAACAATGCCACTTGTAAGTTAATGGCAAAATAGACCATTAGAAAAAACTTACTTATTTGTATTTATGAATGCTATTCATTATAAAGTTAGAGAAGATAATCATATTGTTGTTAAGGATGGCTATGTATTTATTGGTGTAAATATGGATGGAATGAAGGAAGTCCTGAGTATTTGTATGAGTACTAATGAAGGCAGTAAGTTCTGGTTATCTCCACATAAAGATAAAAAGGAATTTGCAAAAGACTTGAAAACTATTTACGGTTCAGTAAACGAAACAGAAGGTATGAAAAACTTAATTGAATTACGTGAAAAATGGGGTTCTAAGTATCCAAATGTCGTTAAAAGTTGGAAAGATAATTGGGATAATCTTAGCACTTTCTTTTAGTTTTCCCCTAGCATAAGAAAAATAGTATATACAACCAATGTTATAGAAAGCTTAGATAGTCAATTCAGAAAATTTACTAAAACTAAATTAATATTTCCTAATGATGATAGTTTAATGAAAATGTTGTATTTATCTAGAGAGAAAGTTAATAAAAAATGGACTCGTAATTACCCGAATTGGGATTTAGTAATCAATGAATTAAAAATTTTATTCAATGAATATTTAAGTAAAGAATGTAAAAAAAAAAGAGCCTTGAGAAAGTGTTCTAAAAGCTCTAAAATCCAAACTAAATGTATATTATTGCCTATTGTTGGGCAAAATATACATAACAAATATTTTAGTCGATCAACTTAATTTGTCGAAAGACTTTA